>Ga0314774_1000618_pt1 | contig 26850 bp, 25 predicted proteins | sample MetaGCBIA2018_FD_204515 | JGI IMG/M metagenome (GOLD analysis project Ga0314774, IMG submission 204515) | Cryopeg brine microbial communities from Beaufort Sea near Barrow, Alaska, United States - CBIA 2018 | ecosystem: Environmental > Aquatic > Marine > Coastal | place: USA: Alaska | collected...
CTACCGGATCAGTCGGTGAAATCAAGGCCCCGAAGAGCAGGCAGTAAATGAACGAAACAGAGATAGAAAGGAACCCCAATATCAGCCAGGTCAGGGTTCCGACAATGAAGGTTGAGGCCACGACCCCGGCTGTAGCGAGAACCGTGATGACCTATTTCTGACGGGTCAGATCCTTAAACCTGATCTGCAGCGCCCCGGCAAAGAGCAGAAACGACAACATCCCATGCAACAGCGCCTGATTGAAATCGATTGCGTTTAATAATCGGGCAATTTCGGGCTGTCCGATATCGATACCGAGCCAACCCAGGCCAATAATTCCAAGAGAGACAGCCAGGGCGATGAACATCACGCCAATGGTGGTCGGCATGCGCAGTACACGATAGTTGATAAAGCTGAACAGTGCCGTCAGCACCATCAAAATGGCGGTAATCTCGAATATCTTCATGCTCTACTCAACACGGTTAGAGTGCGCTGGAGCGACCCGCGCGCAAAATATTCACCGACCGTCACGATTGCCCCAGGGTGTTATGCGGTTGACGAATCACTTATTATTGCAATTGAGCGATAACCTTTTTGAGCTTTAACTGTATCTCCTCGGCGATACCTTGCAACTCCGGGTTTCGAATCGATTGCATTGAAGCCAGCGGGTCTACGGCAGCCACGTCGATAGTCCCGTCCGCCAGTTCCTGAACTATGACGTTGCATGGCAGCATGGTACCGATCTTGGCTTCGGCTTGTAATGCCTTGTAGGCAAAAGACGGATTGCAGGCGCCGAGAATGGTGTATTTTGGAAAATCCACATTTAACTTCTTCTTGAGGGTCGCGGTGACGTCAATTTCGGTCAAAATGCCAAATCCCTCCTTTTCCAATTCTGCGGTGACATCCAAAATAGCTTTTTCAAAACTCGATGCGAGATTTTTCACAAAGTAATAAGACATGGTCGGTCTCCTTTTCGCTGCTGCGGGGACTTGTTAAGTCACCAGTTTCGCGTCCATGGTGATGGTCGTTTTCAAGAGCCGAGAAACAGGACAGCCTGCTTTTGCCTCCAGCGCCAGCCCGGCAAAGACTTCAGGAGTGGCTCCGGGTACGGTGGCGTTGACTTTCAGATGGCTTTCGGTAATGGTCCATCTTTCGTCTTTTTTCTCGAAAGTAACAACGGCTGTTGTATCGATTTTGTCAGCGGACAACCCGGCGTTGCCCAACTGAACCGAAAGCTCCATGGAAAAGCAGCCAGCGTGGGCTGCAGCGATCAGCTCTTCCGGGTTGGTGCCGATCCCGTTCTCGAAGCGTGTACCGAATGAATATTGGGCTTGTGCCAGCACACCACTTTCAGTTGAAACATTTCCCTTTCCATCTTTGAGACTTCCTTGCCATACGGCCGAAGCTTGTCGTTTCATGTGATCCTCCTTAGCTAATTTCCCAAGCGTTTTATGAGATCTTCAACAAAAGTTTCACGCTCAACCATCTCTGCATGCTGCCGCCCATCCCCTCTCTTCTTGTTAGTCAGTGTCGCTAACCATCATGGGGTGAGGCAGATAGCCCGATTGTTCGAAATCAACCAGAGCACCAATGCCGGTTTCCACCATTATGGCGTAAGGCTGTATATCTGCCGGAATATACCCCTTCATCTTCATGGCGACATGGCATTCGTACATCTTGACCCCGCCGTTGTGCAGGGTGAGCAAAATGGCTGAATTTGGGTTCCCCGCAGACGGTTGTTTTACTACATTGCTACCATAGGCGGCATCATTGAGCAGGAACTGTGCCCCGCCACTCCGGAAAACCATGAGGATCTCATAATCTTTGCCGTTTTTCATGCCAAGGGCCTGGTATTGGGCGAGGAGGTTTTTGGTGGCCATAACCTGCTTGCTGATTCCACTGGGGACAGTCTCCTTGCTGTTGACCTGGATCACCACTTTCAGGTTAGTTTGGTTGACGATCTGCAGTGGTTGGTTACTGCTCTTCGTCATACCAGCCTCAGTTGCGGCCTGTGCGTCTGGATGAAAAACCACAAGCCAGTATAGTAATCAGTCCTAAAAACGTCATGGTGGTTCGTTTGATGCTACATCTCATGATGGTGTCTCTTTGATTTATTAGTCATTGTTGTGATTAAAAAGGCTCATTTTTTAACATTGGTTGCACGCTTTCAAGGTATCAAGACTCGTTCTTGCGGCGGAATACAAAAGCCGGTTCGCCAGACTGACCTCCTTTGGCTCTCTCTATTGGGACGGTTTCAGGATGAGGGTTTTCATGTAGGCGATCAAATCCTGCATTTCTTCAGCATCAGGGTCAATGGCGACACCACCCAGGGGCTTTTCGATGCAGATATTAATAACATCGGCCAGGCTCTTCTTGTCCATCCCCATGATGGTGAATTGCTTACGTTCGAACAGGTCACTGCCAAGGTTATTACCGCCGTTGTGACAGGTCTTGCAGCTTTTCCCGGTGGTACCACCACCAAGGCTCGGGCTTTCAAAAAGAGCCTTGCCCTTATCAATATTTGCCGCATATGCGAGGGGTAAACCGCCTGCCATGACCACCGCCGTTGCCAGAACGAACAGCTTTTTCATAATACGCTCCTTCTTTGAGTTAATAACATTTACGAGAAAGGCTCTTTGAAAAACGGAAATCTGGCACTCGTGTTTCTTTCGCAACAACCGGAGATGACGACCAATGCACCGCTGTTCATCAGCCCTGTTGATCAACTAACCCGCTTGTATTACTTAACTTTACAGGTAGAGATACCCATCACCGCATACGGCGGACACCAGCCGGTCAAACCGGTTGCTATTGGAATTAACCCCAGATAGGCCCATGGGGTTTTCAGCCCCCAGAAAGCAAGGGAAATTATGATAGTGCCGACAACGACCCTGACTATGCGCTCAATACCGCCAATATTCCTTTTCATAATCTACTCCCTCTTTGGTGAAAAAATTCCGGCTTCGCTTCAAACCATTCATTAAGCCCTGCTATCATTTCTTTAAATTCCATTTAACAATCCAAGCCCCAAGCCACCACATTGACGGCAAATGCCGGACCCACGTGAATGTTTTTCTTTTTCGCAAGACCTTGATCTATCAAGTCTTCTTGATCGAGCTTCTGAGGAGCGCTTTGATCTCGTCCCAGATCTGTTCGGCCGCAATCTTGATATCTTCCCATTCGTCATCAGTGGCGATCGAAATTCTCGCCAGTTTTTCTGCGGCCTGATTCCGCTTCAACTGCAAGGCGCTGATGTTTTTGGAATATTCAAACTTCGCCTCGGCGGTAGCAGCCTTTGCATGCTCCTTGAGACGTTCGATGTGCTTATCCCATTCGACCATCTGTGCCGAAAGCTTTTCAACGAACTCGGTTCGCTTATCCATACAATAGCCTTTCTCCTGATCGCTGCGGCGATGACAGGATGACTCCAGTGTGAAAAATTCTCCCTTGCCCGACTCACTCTCCTTCCAGATGCGACCACCGGGTCGACTTACGATCCGCGCCACAGTGGTCAGGCCGACGCTGTGTGCTTCACTGCTTACTGCGGGAAGACGCTTGACGGGCGTGAACAGCTGGCCGGCCTTAGAGATATTAAGACCGGTTCGTCCCAGGCTCTGTCTTGCGCCCGATCGGCGGCGCTATTTGACAGTCAGGTTGTTCTTCACCGAAACGACCCCCTCTACGCTGTGTACGACCTCCTCCGCCCGTTTCACACTCGCGGCCGAGTCGACAAAACCGCTCAGCTGCACTTCCCCCTTGAAGGACTCGACATTGATCTGCAGGGTTTTTAAAGTCGGTTCGTTGAAAATAGCCGTTTTCACCTTGGAGGTGATGACGGAGTTGTCGATATACTGGCCGGTACTTTCATGCTTTGCGCTAGACGCACAGCCCACAAAGGATGCCGCCAGGATGAAACAGGCCAGGAAACTCATAATGCGATTTTTCTTGAACATAACGATCTCCTTTTTGGTCAATGATCATTGTTGTTGCTCTGTTGTCCATTCGCGGTGAATCGAGCCGGGGTTTCATCGCGTCAGTGCCGCGGAGACAATCTCCATCCCCTCCGTGGCGATAAAAGTAAAAATGTAAAGTTAATCACTCACACCCATTGTGACCAGGATTTGATATTCACCTCCCAACCGTTCAATCGGGACGATATTACAATCCAATAGCTCGTCGTTTAAGTGAACCGAGACGACCCCTTTGCTGACCCGATCCGGGTTTTCAACCACGATCCTGTATTCAGATGATCCGAACCTGATCCGGGCAGAAAAACCTTCCCATGTTTTTGGAATCACCGGGTCGATGATCAGGGAATTTGCACGGCGCTTCAGGCCGAGAACTTCCTCGACCCAGGCCCTGTACATCCAGGCCGCTGATCCAGTATACCACGACCACCCCCCCTGCCCAACCTTGCCGGTGAGACGATACACATCTGCTGCCACGACATACGGTTCAACCCCATAGTGCCGCGCTTTTTCCAGATCAGAAGAGTGTTCAATCGGATTCATTATTTTCAACAGCTGCACCGCCCTGTCACCATCCCCTTTGCGAGCCATAGCCATTGCAAACCAGAGGGCGGCATGGGTGTACTGTCCGCCATTTTCGCGGACTCCGGGAGGATACACCCCGGCGAGTGCACAGAGTGGTCAAATGGTGGCTCAAACAACAACACAATATTCTCTTGCTGCAAAACCAACCGCTGCCAGGCAGATTCGAGCGCTATTTCGGCCCGCTTCGGATCTGCCACTCCAGACAACCAGGCCCATGATTGCGGCAGTGAATCGATTTTGGCTTCATCACTCTCTGAAGAACCGAGCGGACTACCATCATCGAACCGACCACGCAGATACCAATCACCATCCCAACCCTCAGTCTCAATACATTGCCGCAATGTTTCCTTCTGTGCAGAGTAGGCATGAGCTATTTCCGTTTTATCAAGGGCATAGGAGAGTTCAACCATCCCTTGCAACACATCGATCAGGAACCAACCGAGCCAGACACTCTCCCCCTTCCCTTCTGCACCGACCAGATTCATCCCATCATTCCAGTCACCGGTCCCGAACAGCGGGAGACCGTTTGGCCCTGCAGTCAGCCCTTTTTTTACAGCCCTTCGACAATGCTCAAACAGAGTGACCTGTTCAAAAAGTTGCTCAGGCATGGAGAACGCTTCGTGCTGATTTTCTTCGAGTGTCGGTGCATTGATAAAAGAGACCTCTTCCTTAAGAAAATCGACATCCCCTGTCACCCTGACATACTCTGCTACGACATACGGCAACCAGAGCAGATCATCTGAAATACGCGAACGGATGCCGGCTCCGGACGGCGGATGCCACCAGTGTTGCACATCCCCTTCGCGAAACTGACGACTTGCTGCGAGAAGAATCTGCTCCCTGGCCAACGTGGGGGTGTGGAACATAAATGCGGTCACATCCTGCAACTGATCACGGAATCCAAACGCCCCACCCGATTGATAAAAGGCGGACCTCCCCCAGATACGGCAACTCAGGCTCTGATACAACAACCATCGATTGATTAAAAGATCGGCTGCGGGCTCTGGCGTCTTCACCGTTATACCGCCGAGGCATCGATCCCACCAGGCAATCGTCGTATCGAGGGCTGACTGCACCGACCCATCGACCCGGTATCGTTCGACCAGAGAGATCGCCTCTTCTTTGGAACGCGCCTGCCCGAGCATACAGATTATGACTCTGCTTTCCCCGGGGGCGAGTTTGAACTTTCTTTGCATCGCAGCACAGGGGTCGAGACGTGCGCCACACATTCCATCGAGATGAAGATGTTCAAGAGCGACCGGGTTCGCCATCGAACGGTTACGCCCAATAAAAGCTGTACGGTCTCCGGTATACGTCTCAGGCGTCGGGTCGAGGGTAACAAAAGCGACCCTCTCTCCATATTCAGGGTGATAGCGATTGGTACCCCAGCAGAGTCGCTGAAGAGCGATCCCAATGGGTAATGGAGTGCATCTGAGCAGATTCCCGATGTTCTCCCAGGGTCAATTCGACAAAAAAGGTCACAGAGAGCTCCCGCCACCTATCGGTATCATTACGCAACGTGACCTGACAAAACTTTACCGGAGCACCACCGGAATCATCGTTCGGAACAAATTGCTTCAATTCCTGGTAAATCCCGAAATTGTGCCGCTCAAACAACGAATATCCTGCAGAATGTCGAACCCTGCATATATCCAGATTTATTATCGGCCGGGGCGTTGTCGTCCAGACATCTCCTGTTTGCTCATCACGCAGATAGACAAGTTCAGAAGGGGGATCAAGAACCGGATCATTTGACCACGGGGTCAGACGGTTGCGCTGACTGTTGCCAAACCAGGTAAAACCGCCCCCCGACTCACTCACCATCGTGCCGAAATTCGGATTGGCCATGACATTGACCCAAGGTGCAGGGGTCTGAATCGCTGGATCGAGAGTCATCACATATTCCCTCCCATCCGGTGTAAAACCGCCGATGCCGTTAAAAAAGATCAATTTAAGATCCGTCAGAGGTTGCACCGGGTCAATATGAACCTTTTTGGTCTCCAGCGGCTCTCCAAGTTCAATACTTTCACTCGATATGCCGAGTTGCTGGGCTAGAGGACCACGAGCCGCAACCAGAACAATAGCCGCAACCGCTTTCATCAACCTGAGATCATGCTCGGGAATCTGATCGGCACTGCGCAACAGGACACTCCCCGAATCTCCACTGGTCGCAGAAGCTGAGTAGGCCTGAATCAAATGAACCAGCTTATCCCGAAGCGGCTGGTCGTATGCACCCTCTTCCTCATTGACAATTAATAGATCCGCAGTAAACCCGTGCCGCCGCCAGTAAATATGCGCCTGCAGAATCTGACGAATCAGATGCAGGTCGCGAGAATCAGCAATTGTGACCAGAATAATCGGCAGATCACCGGATATGGCGTAAGGCCAGAGTCCTGATTGCCCTTTGTGATTCTCTTCAATCTGATTCGCCGGAGCCCGCAAAAGTTGATTTGGAAACAGCATATGGTTGGCCAACTGCTGAAACCAACGTGCTTCGTCCGGCTGGATGTGGAGTAGACGTAACTCGATCTGGGCCGAACGCCAGGCAAACTCGATGGCTCGATCGATCTGGTAGGTCTCGGCATATTTGTCAGCAAGGGCAATTACCTCATCTCGGGTTCGGGCAACCACCAGAATAAACGAGACTTCACAGCGCTGATTAGGCTCCAGTGTAACCTGATGTCGCAGACTGAAAACCGGATCGAGGACAAACCCCTGACTGTTGCCCGGCCTGGCAATCGCTCCGGCTGGACACTCCATGTTGTTGCCCCGCCCGATGAACCGGGCACGATCCGTTTCGAATTCAAACGGGCCATCAGAAAGGCCGTTGGAGATACGATGAGCCATATACATATCGACCGGTTCATCGGTGCGTGACCGACGATAGGCCAGAAGCGTCCGCCTATCGGGGAGCGCTTCCGTCTGGATAAACATCTTGTTGAAAGCGGGGTGCTGGCGATCGGCATTGTGCGCGGCCATGGCAAGCTCAAAATAACTGGTCAAACAGAGGGTACGGGTCCTGTCAGAACGATTGGTTAATGACAATTGACGTATTTCGACATCATCTTCGGGCGACACAAGCACATTTGTCACACAATGGATACCAAAATCAGTACGACTGAAGTTGACGTGATCGAGGGCAAACTCGACTTCGTAATCATCTGCTTTCATGCCAACAGGATGATAAGCTGCTGACCAGAGTCGCGCCTTCTCTTCTTCATAGATATAGAGGTAACTCCCCCAGCTATCCGTCGTCGTATCGAACCTCCAGCGGGTCAACTCCTGCCCATTCCACTGACTATACCCACCGCCGGTATTGGTCAACATCAGATTGTAAGATCCGTTGCTGAGGAGCCGGGTTTTAGGGATAGACGTATCGGGGGTCGTGAAACGCTTGACGAGATCGTCGAGCCCGACCATGTCGGTAGCGATCTGAGTTTTTTCTTGAGTCGATGCGAGTTGCAGCGGTGGTAATGTCGGAATTCTTTCCTGCAAAAACGGCTCAAAAGCCTTAACCCTCGGGTCAGAATGAAACAGTTTACGAAACCGGTTGTCGTTCAGGAAATTGAGCATCGATATAAAGCTCATCCCTTGATGATGTGCCATATAAGCTTTGACGATAACCCCTTTATCCCCTCCTTTGGTCGCTTTTCGGCTGAAATCTATCGATTCGTAAAAACCGTACCCTTTATAGAGTCCGAGTCCTTCCAGTCGCTTCAGATTCTCGATCGCTTTTTTAGGGCGAAGACTCAACGCCAGCAGAGTGGCATAAGGAGCAACCACCAGTTGACTCTTCATCAGTCGCTTCAGCCCGAGTTCCGGGACACCGAACGCCATATATTGGTAGGTTTTATCAAGGTCAAGGTTTCCGTAGGCCGATTCGGACATCCCCCATGGAACTTTTTGCTTCCGCCCATAATTAATCTGTACGTCAACAGCCTTTGATACGGCACGATGTAGCAGGGAGTTGTCGTAAGAGTTCTGCAAAAGCAACGGCATCAGGTATTCGAACATCGTTCCACTCCAGCTCATCAAGACCCGATGATTGCCAACCATAACGTGCGGCCGCCCCATGGAGAACCAATGTTCCATCGGAACGTCGCCGCGGGCGATCGAAGCGAAGCTACCGAGCCGTGCCTCGCTGGCAAGAAGATCATAAAATGAACCGTCGAGTCGCCCGGCTGAAACGTTATAGCCGATGGCAAATAACTTCCGATCCGAATCATAGAGAAAACGCATATTAATCGTATTACTGAAACATTCGAGATCTTTCACCAGAGACGAAATGCGGACGGATAGTTTGAGTGCTTCAAGTCGCGATTTTTCGCAAGCGGCCATAACCGTATCGATCAACGCCTGTGATCCTCCGGCCATTTCACGAACGGCTGTAAACATCGGAGAGTTGCAGAAAGTATCTTTTTCAATCTCGTACAAAGACGGCGCCAGCAGAAGTTCTGGAGCAAGAACTTTATGAAAGGAGGGAATAGATTGAGTCAGATCGTGTTGTTCAACCTCGAGCAGACAAACAACCCAAGCGAGATACGTATCGATTGTCCCCCTCGCTTGAACGATTTGAGCCTTGAGAGCCTTGCACCAGTAAGCAACATCACTCTCCTTGTCTGACATGATACTGATCGCATGCAGAAACTCTGGCATCACCGCTGCATCATCCACCACCTGACGAACAAAAGTGAACAGGTTCATCTCGGGTCTGCGCCATTGGGACAATCGTTGCTCAAGCTCGAGCAGCCCACTACCGGCCAGCCCCTTCTTGTTGGCGAGATGAAGTAGGATGCTGCCGCAATCAACAAAACCGGCAAGGACTGTTGCATCGAACAGCGGACGATGAAGCAACTCTTTTAAGCCGGATTCCACGACCCATATCGATGCAATCAGATTACCGCTATCGACAGAAGAGACATATCGCGGCTCGAGTGGATGCAGGTCAGACAGATCGTACCAGTTTAGCAGGTGCCCTTCGTACTTCTCTAGTTTACCAAGTGTCAGCATGGTCTCAGAGAGCCTGTCGACCAGAGCATCGGCATTGACGTAGCCACAATCACGGGCTCCGAACAGACTGAGCATCCAGAGCCCAATATTGGTCGGACTGGTCCGCATCGCCACCTGATCCTGATGTGACACCTGATAATTATCGGGGGGGAGCCAGAACGTCCCGGTATTGACGAAGTCGTCAAAAAAGCGCCATGTTCTGCGTGTCAACCGGCGCAGATAATTGCGATCGTCATACGAAATCTCATCGATCACTTTCAACGTCTGTTTACGAGAGGTGAGCAACCAGCCGATCAACGGAGAGAGGAACCAGAGAATCATAAAGGGGGCGGCGACGTCTAGATAAGCCGGATTACGTGTGTAGGTGACCCAACCGAGCAGAAAGGTCATAACTGAGACAAAAAACAGAGAAACAATCAACAGTTTGCGCTGGACGATGACACCATAATGAGCGACCTGAGAGGAGGTCCATTCGATGAGGTGACGGTGAGAGACCAACAGGCGATAAAAAACTCTAAAGATGACACCAATGGTCACTAAGGCCAGATGCGGCATCAATGCAATCTCGGTAAATGTCCGGACAGTATCACGCCAGACCTGCGAGAGCGAAAAGTTCTTAAAACCGTTGCGCGTAGTGAAAATCTCAATGAACCTGACCATCAGAGGCCAGAACAGATAGAGGCTGATCAGCAGAAGAACCGACGCGGCGGCCAGACTGCACGCCGTCCAGGAATAGAGGAGGAGCAGTATACTCGAAATCGGGACCAGACTGCGCCGCAGATTATCAAAAACCTTCCATCGACTGAACCATGAAAGCGGGTTATCCCCCCATTTGCCACCCGGCAGCGGAACCCATGGCAGAATCCAGCACGCTATTTGCCAATCCCCCCGGATCCAGCGATGCATCCGCCCAACATAACTGATATAGTCCGGCGGGAATTCATCATACAGTTCGATATCGGACGCTAGCCCAGCCTTGGCATGCGCCCACTCTATAAGATCGTGGCTTAAAATAAGATCTTCGGGAAAACGGTTGGCCAGATGACGATGAAAGACATGAACATCGTAGATCCCCTTGCCGTGGTAAGACCCTTCACCTGCCAGATCCTGATAAACATCCGAGATCACGCGACTATAGGGATCAACTCCGATCGACTCCGAGAAGAGACGGCTGAACATTGAACAATTAGTGCTCGGCAGTGACGATGTCACCCGAGGTTGAATAATGGTAAATGTACCGGATATCTGACTGCCCGACTCATCGAACCTCGGCCGATTCATCGGGTGCGCGAGGGTTTCGATCATCCGTCTTGCGGTCCCATGCGGGAGCTGTGTATCACTGTCCAGAGTGATCACAAAACGAACCCCCTCGATCTGATCAGACTTGCCGCCCCTGATCAACTGCGCAGCATAATCGAGGAGTGAACCGTCCAGCAGCGCATTGAGCTGTTCCAGCTTCCCTCTTTTTCTTTCCCAACCGATAAATTTCTGTTCGCTTTCACACCATGAACGCTCCCGGTGAAACAGAAGAAAGAGCTGTCCGTAACGGGCGTTGAGCCTTTCAACGCCCTGAACCATCTGTTGAAGTAAAGCGCTGTCACCCTCTTCCGTCTGGCGCATCGAATCGGTATAATCTGAAAATAGACTAAAAAGAAGATTGTTATCCCGATTTGAAATGTACCTGATTTCGAGTTTTTCGAGATCTAAGCGGATCGATTCAGGATTAATCAAGAGGGTCGGCACCACAACCAGAGTCCGGAACTCATCCTCTATCCCGGACTTTAGAAAATCCATTTTTGGAAGCGGCACAGTCGGCATGAACCGGACAACAATATAATTCATAAGTTCTACTGCGAGCTGACTGGCCGGAAGGATCGAGAGTAAAAGGATGCTCAGAGTCAGCGATCCTCCGACTCCAGCCAGGGAAAACTGTTTGAGCAACGCCAAAAACAGTCCTGTCAGGATTGCCACACCAAAAAGATAAATCGAAGAGTGATGCTCTCTTACCCACAGGGTCAGAGAGCAACGGATCGATTCATTGCAACGGAGTTGAGTGACAAATTCCTTGCGCCCGGCACCGATCAGAAAATAACCGATATGCGACAGATCACCGCTGTTCTTCGCAGCACTCTGTTTCTGTTCAGCCATCGTGACAGCCATCTGCGCGACAGAAGGCTCATCGCGGTGGCTGCGTTGTGCAAACTCTTCGATCACCTGACGATAACGATCGCGGGTCGTAAAATCCATCTGCGAATAAACCCCGGAGGGGTCATGACGCAAAATCTGATCGACAGAGCTGAGTTGTTCAAATACCTCTTTCCAGTCGAGTTGAATCAGCTGTCGCAAACTGGTGAAGGCATTACCGATAGACAACTGATCTCCTGCCTGTCGGTTCTGCTCCTGCAACATCAATTCATTCAAAGGATTGCTAAACGTTCGCTCGATCCATGCCTGAACAGGAACGAGCACAGTCGTTTCATCATAGAGATGATCGATCAGTTGTGCTCCGAAATATGGGCTTGGATGCGGCTTGACGAAAGACAATTCGGCCATGATCGAGAACAGTTGATTGACATCACGTCTGTTGGCAACAATTAATCTGTTTGCCCAAAATGCCGCCTGCTGACTGTCACAGAGATCGGTCTGAGCACGAATGGCCAACCCTTTTATATTTTCAATCAGGGCGATGCGCAACATCTGCGGCAAAGCCCATAATTCACCTATTGTCAAATGACGCTTTTCCTGATCAGCCAAAACATACGAAACGATCTGATCCCGGGTTAAATGCATCTTGGTGCCCGCAATAATCTCCTTGGCGAGACAATAAATATAAGGGAGATGGCCACGATGAGGATCATCGACCAAGGTTGGCAAAATACGATAAAAACTTCTCGGCACATTCAGCAGAATATCCCGTACGGTTTTCACAATCATATACTTGTTGTCGATGATCCACTCGGCAACACCGGATGCCCCCTGTTCGACCCGATTCGCTTCTGTTAAATCGGTACAGACCTCCTGGACCCATCTTCGATCCTGTCGGATTTGTTTCAACAATTCAAACGAAGCATGATCGTTTTTTCCGGGCCTTACCGTGACCTGATTGCGCAATGTTTGTCCGACAAATTGGTCATTTTCGTCAGAAGATTGTTTCGTACGTGTATTCATCCGTTTATCAAAAGAGTTATGTTTGATAAATACAATCGGACTGGTTTCAGCATGGACAAGGAGCAACGACAACGCCCAAGGGAGCTCAACGACCCGCCCCTGCAGTAAAAGAACCGTCTCATCAGGAAGGAGGGTTCTGGAATACTTTGGCAATAAGCCTGAATCGATACCGTATCGGGAACGATTGATTATTATCCACCCGAAAACCAAACCGAGTAATGCAGCGCCAACGAACAGTACAAACAGCATCGTTACCTGATTCTGGATCCAGACAACCGGGAGAAAAAATAGGGATGCGCAAGAAAAACCGACAAACAACAGAACAAACAAGAGCAGCCCAATAAGCTGACGACGTAAAAATGGATCGAAAGTTGACAAAACTCCGTTGGAATCTTTGCAAATCAATACAGTTTTAAAAAACCCATGTTTTTCAAGCATCCAGATTGCTCGTCTGGCGTCATTTTTTTAGGAAAATACCCGACTAGAACCCCTGAATTCATTATCGACTCCGTATATAAATAAAATGATCTCTTGAAACAGGAAACGGACCGAACAGCATTTAAGCGAGGGATATCCGATTACACAGCATAGCAGCGCGGCAGGAAATCAGATTAACCAAAAAAAACAGACTTCTCATTGTCGTGTAATATTCTGTTTTTTTGCAGGCTATCTGTAGAGCAAAAAGCCAAAAAAACAAAGATTAACACGCTCCAATGAAGATGGCTTGTAAAAATTGGCGCATGCCAAGCAATTGTATCAAAAAAAGATGGAATTGCTGATGGATGCAAAATAAGTTACTATCAATGCAATCAACGCTCAATAAACTGTATTAAACGGAGATAGATTGTCAGTCCTGGTTAGGATGAGCCTTGTTATCTGCGCTGCAACCCTCTGCTCTGTTGCTTGTCTATAATGATCTGCGCCATCAATTTCAAGCGATCCCATTTGCTCAAAAATTGACAACGATTTGAGTGAGTATGTGGTAGAGAGAGGGATCACTGGCTTATTTTTTTATCTCGGAAGAGAAGAGGCTGCAATTCGAAACAAACCACAACAATATTGAGCGACTGTTTAGTGAGCTCTGATCACTTATTTTCCAATTTAGGGTTATGGTGCAAGATGGAAAAACGAACAAAAAAATTCTCAATCCCTTTAAATGAGATAGAGATTCGAGCTCTTCCGGCGCAAGGTGCAGGGGGGCAGAATGTCAACAAAGTGGCAACGGCTATTCACCTCCGTTTTGATATTGGTACATCTTCTTTACCGGAGGAGGTCAAAGAGCGACTGCTACAACGCGGTGACCACAGAATTACCCGTGAAGGGGTTGTGATCATCAAATCACAGTCACATCGGACTCAAGAAAGAAACAAGACCGAAGCGATAAAACGGTTAAATGCTCTTGTTACAAACGCTTGTAAAATCCCCAAAAATAGAAAAGCGACCAGACCGTCTAAAGCTGCGCGCGGCAGACGTCTTGACAGCAAGACCAAACAGGGGCAACAAAAACTGATGCGTAAAAAAGTTGATTTATCATGAATCGATCATCACGGAATCGGCTCACAAACAGAGCGATTCATCTTTTCCCTAAAGAAACTCTTTTCGACAAACTGGCAAGAGCCACCTGCCTAGCCAGCTGTCTCCCTAGAAAGGAGCTTTACGAAGCGTGGGAAGTTGCCCGCCAGACCCGTCGGCTCTTTCGTGGTGGTCGTGTCGTTGATCTGGCATGCGGGCATGGGCTGCTAGCCCAGATTATGCTCCTGTTGGACGACTCGTCCCCTAAGGCAGTTGCTGTCGACAAAAGCCTCCCTCCGAGCTGTCAGAAGCTGCATTCCACACTGACCCAAACCTGGGCGAGGCTCGAAAACCGTATAGAGTTCATTCAAGCGGATCTGAACGATATTGAACTGAAACAGCAAGACATCGTTGTCTCTGCTCATGCTTGTGGAACTCTTTCGGATATCATTCTCGAAAGAGCGATTTGTGCCAGAGCCAGGATCGCTCTGCTCCCCTGCTGTCATAATCTCAAAACATGCGACAGTGGAGGATTGCAGGGATGGATGGATGGCCCCCTCGCTATTGATGTAACGAGAGTCGAACATTTAAAGCGAAACGGTTACAGCGTTACAACCCGAACAATACCAAGCGAGATAACCCCTAAAAACCGATTGCTCTTAGCTGAACCTTCAGCTTAAACAGAAGACCAATCAAGGAGGACAAAATGCCAATTATCACCATCGATGGGCCACCCATCACCGATATGGACGCTCGGCGCAAACTCACCAAAGCTCTGACCGAGTCAGCAGCAGAAGCGTATGATCTGCCGAAAGAAAAAATCATTATCCTGATCCGGGAAAATCGGGCAGAGCAGGTCGCTGTGGGAGGAGAGCTGATTTCAGACAGAAACTGACAAAAAGTTAAATAGTGCACTATCCGTATTGAATAAGAGGCTACGGCTTGGTATAAACAGTCATAACTATTTTCTCAAGGAGGGGTTTCATGAAAAACCTGATTCTGACACTACTCATTCTCGCCCTGATTGTTCCTGCCACAGCCATCGCGGCGGCTGAAAAAGGGGTCAGTCGCGCTCTCTTTACGACCAGCCTGGACGAACGTGAACCGGCCAACGATCTCGAATCGGTTCCTTATGGCGAAAAATCAATCTACTTCTTCTCCGAAATACTCAACGGCAATGCGACCACTGTGACGCATCTCTGGACGTACAATGATATCGAAATTGCCCGTATCAAACTTAATATCGGCTCGGATAAATGGAGAACCTGGTCAAGTAAGCAAATCTGGCACCTGGCCCCAGGCGAAATCAAAGTTCAAATCCTCGACCCGGACAATATGATTTTAGCAGAAAAAACACTCACAATCACCAATAAGCAATAACGGATAAAGCGGGTTCCCGACATATAAAGGGAACCCGCTTTTCATCCTCTTTGGCATCGATTATGAACCAAGAAATGTGGGAAAAAATTTGTGTTCAGTGCGGTGATTGTTGCTTTGAAAAAGTCATCGACCCGGATGGTGAGATCTACCACACCAGTATCCCCTGCCGATACCTTGATATCGACAGTCGTCTCTGCAAGGTCTACCATAAACGGTTTGATACAGGCGAAGAGTGTATTCGTCTGACCCCTGAAATCGTCAAAGAGGTGAATTGGCTTTCGGACAGCTGTGCTTATGTCGCTCTTCTACGCAATCCTGACCAGAAGAAAAAGAACAACGCCACCTCATGACCCTCCCATTTTCATCGCCGCCAAAATCGACTCTCAGCAAGGCATGGCTGGGATGGTGCCTCTACGATTGGGCGAACTCCGCTTTTGCCACGGTTATCCTGGCTGCTGTTCTCCCGGTTTTTTTTGCCGCACTGGTCCCTGTTAAAGGGGCTAAATTCACCATTTCAAGCTTCACCAGAACCATCCCGGCGACAGCATTATGGGGGTACGCCGTCGCATTTTCGATGTTGATGGTCGTTCTTCTCGCCCCCTATCTTGGCGCATGGGGGGATGCCCACCGCAGCCGTAAAAAGCTGCTGATCATTTTCTGTCTGATCGGGTCGATGGCAACCGCCCTGCTCGGTTTTACAGGCCCAAAGGATTACCTTTTCGTATTAATCCTCTTTATGATCGCCAATGTCAGCTTTGCCACGGGTAATATTTTCTATAATTCATTCCTCACTGCCCTCGCCGCTCCTTCTGAAATCGACACCCTCTCCTCACGCGGCTTTGCCTTTGGGTACGTCGGTGGAGGGGTGATGCTGCTCATTGTCTTTCTCCTGATTCGATTTTATAGCTGGTTTGGACTTACAGATGCTGCAGACGCCAGTCGGGTCGGTTTCCTTATCACGGGTGTCTGGTGGTTGCTGTTCGCATTACCCGCTTTTAAATACTTAAACGAAGAAACATTACCCGATGAGATTAAACCCCTCAACTCCGGGCTGAAGGGATATCTGGAGACCTTTGCTGAGATCAAGAAGTTCCCTGATCTGCTCCGCTTTCTGATCGCCTTTCTCTTTTACAATGACGGCATTCAGACCATCATTGCCGTCGCCGCAATCTTTGCCAGTACCGAAATAAACATTTCACAGGAAGCGGTGCTCGGCTGTTTCCTGATGATTCAGTTCGTGGCCATGCCAGGAGCGCTCTTTTTTGGAAAGGTGGCGCAGAGACTCGGAGCCAAATCGGCAATCCAGATTACGCTGCTTTTATTCATAGGATTGACACTCTATGCCGGGCAGATGAACAGCATGCTCGATTTCTGGATTCTCGGCTTTGTTGTCGCCCTGATTCTGGGGGGTAGCCAGGCAATCAGTCGATCGCTGTTTGCATCAATGCTACCGGTCGAAAAAAGTGCTGAATTTTTTGGATTTTATGCTGTGAGTGGAAAGTTTGCATCGATATTCGGGCCGCTGCTGTTCGCCCTGATCGCCGACATCACCGGATCGGCCCGCCTCTCCATCTCGGCCCTGACCGTCTTTTTCGTCATCGGCTTATTGGTATTGAGAACGGTCAATGTTGACCGTGGCCGTGCTCTTGCGGAGAATCGTTCGTAAGAGAAGTGAGAAGAGAAGAAGGGGGCTCAAGACTTTCCACCCTTTTTAAATCGTTTTTGTACCTGCTGGAGTGTCGCCGGATCAATCGAGCAGACGACCGATCAGCCCGTTCGTTCCAAACCTTTCGATTTCAACCTGAACCAAAGCCCCTGCCTGCAAGATCTCACCATGAAAAGAGACCGAAAGATAGTGCCGGGTCATCCCTTTTTGGACGGCGTTCTTACGCGAATGCTCCACGATGACTTCGACCGTCCTGCCAACAAAGGAGAGGGCATACTGCTTCAGACGCTGTTCAGACAAGGCTCGCAAAAGAGCGGCCCGCTCTCGTGAGACGCGATCCGGAATTTGATTTTGCATCGTTGCGGCCGGAGTTCCGGATCTCTTGCTGAAGGGGAACACATGGAGACTGCTGATCGGAAGGGATTCAATCAGCGCCAGGGTGTTATCAAACTCCTCCTCCGTCTCGCCGGGAAAACCGGTGATGACATCGATCCCGATCGCGATATCAGGGATGGCCGAAGCAATAGCTGTGATCAGTTGACGGAACTGTTTCCCGGAGTAATGACGATTCATCCGCTTCAGAACGGCGCTATCTCCCGACTGCAACGGGATATGCAGATGCGGACAGATGATGTTCGATGACGCGATCTGGGCGATCAGCTCGGGGTAAATCTCGTTCGGCTCAATCGAACCGAGACGCAGTCTGGAAAGGTCCGTCTCTGCTTCAATGCGTTTCAGAAGAGACAAGAGACTCCCCGGCTCTGAAAAATCGAGTCCGTAACCGCCGATATGGATCCCGGTCAGAACCACCTCCCTGAACCCCTGATCGACCAGAGTCCGAACCTGTTCAACAACCTGCCCTTCCGGGACCGAACGACTCCGTCCCCGGGCATAAGGGATGATGCAGTAGGAACAGTAGGCGTCGCACCCGTTCTGTATCTGGATAAAGGCACGGCTCCGTTCGGCATAACTGATCAGAGTCGGAACTTTAGCCGCTTCGACGGTTTCAATTTTAGAGACATCGATTGTGACGCCGGCGGGGAAATCCCCAAGCTGTTCCAAACGCGCCAGAAAATCGATCTTCTCTTCATTGCCGAGAACGAGACTGACTTCCGGCAAGGCTGCGAGAGCCTCCGGATCAACCTGGGCATAACAACCGGTGACGACCACACGACAGGCCGGATTCAATCGGCGGGCACGGCGGATAATATTGCGCGACTGGGCATCGGTCGCCGCAGTGACCGTACAGGTGTTGACAATGACGAGATCAGCCGCTTGCGCAAACGGCACAATGGTATAACCAGCCTGCTGCAGCCGTTCCTGCATAGCGACAGACTCAAACTGATTGGTCTTGCAGCCGAGGGTACTTAAGGAAACTCGTTGACTCACGTGATCCAGCCTCCACCGATGACCAGATCACCGTCATAGAAGACCGCCGCCTGCCCCGGTGTAATCCCGGACTGCGGTAGACTCAAAACAACCCTGGCGCGACCCTCTGCCAGCGGCGTAACTTCAGCCGGAAGTTCCTGATGCTGATAACGGATGCGGCAATGAACCGTAATCATCTCTTCAGGAGTCGGAATATGCCAATTCACCTCGTACAACTCAAATTCAGTACTGAGAAGGTGTTCTTTTTCTCCGACGATGACTCTATTTTCCTCAGGATCGATCCGAACGACGTAGAGCGGTTGCGGCCAGCTCAGACCAAGTCCCTTACGCTGGCCGATGGTGTAGCGGTAGATCCCTTTGTGTTGCCCGAGCAGTTTGCCGTCGACATGCACGATCTCGCCATCGCACAAACCTGCGCCCCGCTCCTGTTCCAGAAAGCTGGCATAATCGCCATCGGGGACGAAACAGATATCCTGACTTTCAGCCTTCTCGGCCACCGAAAGATTAAACCGTGCCGCATGCCGCCGCACCTCCTCCTTGGTCATCCCGCCGAGAGGGAAGCGGATATAGTTCATCTGCTCACGCGTCAGGGTAAAGAGGAAATAGGTCTGGTCCTTCGTCTGATCCACTCCTTTGATCAAGCGGTAGTTGCCATCAAGCTCCTCAATCCGTGCATAATGACCGGTCGCGAGGTAATCTGCCTCTAACTCTCTGGCCCGCTGCAGCAGACGTTCAAATTTCAGCTTCTGATTGCATAAAACACACGGATTCGGCGTCCGACCGGCAAAATAATCGTCACAGAAGTTTGCCACAACCTGCTTTCGGAAGTCAGCTTCAAAATTGACCACATAAAATGGGATCCCGAGCGTTTCTGCGACCCGTCTTGCATCATAGACGTCATCGAGGGAGCAGCAACTTCCAGCATGATTTTCGTCCGTCTGGCTATAATCCCAGATCTGCATGGTCATGCCGATCACTTCATACCCCTGCTCTTGCAGAAGCGCAGCGGTTACAGAGGAGTCGACCCCACCACTCATCGCGACTACGACACGTTTTCCTTTACCGTTCATCAATGCTCCAATGACGAGAGAGGGCCGCATAAAGCGAGCCCCCTCAATTTTTTATCTATAATCGAGAAAAACGATTTAGGCAGCTGTTTCCCGGTAGTTTTTAATCGCTTCATGCAAAGCATCTGCGGCCAGATTCGAACAGTGCATCTTCTGCGCTGGCAAACCGTCGAGCGCCTCGGAAACAGCCTGATTCGAGAGTTCAAGCGCTTCCTCGATCGTCTTCCCGATCGCCATCTCTGTCACCATCGAACTGGTCGCAATCGCCGCACCGCAGCCGAAGGTCTTAAACTTTACATCGGTGATCACATTCTCTTCAACCTTGAGAAAAATCTTCATGATATCACCACAAGAAGCGTTGCCAACTTCACCGACACCATCGGCATTTTCGATCTCGCCAACATTTCTCGGATTCGTAAAATGATCCATAACTTTTTCGCTATACATAATACCTCCTTCTCAATTTATCAATCAGATCCGTTTAACGGTTTCACAGGTTGCGCAAGATTGACTCTTTTTACAATCATACAGTGGACTCATATCGCGCAGTCTCTGTACCGTTGCCGGCAGAACCTCCAACACAAAATCGATATCCGCTTCGGTGGTCTCAGCCCCGAGGCTGAACCGGGTACTCGAATGTGCCAAAGAGACCTCAACACACATGGCCCCCATGACATGCGAAGGCTCAAGGGACCCGGAAGTACAGGCCGAGCCGCTCGAGGCTGCAATACCGTACATATCCAGGTTCAACAGCAGCGATTCACCTTCGATATAAGCGAAGCTGATATTTAGAGAATTCGGCAAACGACGATCGCGATCTGGATGACCATTAAGTTTATGGTCCGGAACTGAATCAAAAATCCCCTGCTCGAGCTTGTCGCGCAGTCGACGCATGTGCAAAGCGTTCTCTTCAAGATGTACCCCCGCCAACTCACACGCCTTGCCGAGGCCGACGATGCCGGCCACATTCTGCGTCCCGGCCCGCCGTCCACGTTCCTGGTGCCCGCCGTCAAGCAGCGGAGTCAAACGCGTGCCCCGTTTGATATAAAGAGCACCAACCCCTTTGGCAGCGCCAATTTTATGCCCGGATAAAACCAGCAGATGAACCCCGCCCTTCTGAACATCTACCGGGACCTTGCCGACCGCCTGAACAGCATCGGTATGGAAGCGAACCCCATATTTACGTGCAATGGACCCGATCTCTTCGATCGGGAAGATATTCCCGGTTTCATTATTGGCCCACATGATCGAGATCAGTATGGTCTGATCGGTGATCGCCTTTTCAAGTTCGACCAGATCAAGCATGCCGTCCTTGTCGACCGGAAGATAGGTTACATCAAAACCCTTTTTTTCCAGTCTTTTACAGGTTTCAAGAACGGCCGGATGCTCTACCGTGGTGGTGATGATATGATTTCCTTTGCCACGCAGCGCATCAGCCGTCCCCTTGATCGCATGGTTGTCACCTTCACTCCCACATGAAACAAAGACAATCTCGGCCGGAGCACAGTTGACCAGCGCAGCAACCTGCTCGCGTGCTTTCTCGATCGCCCCGCTGACTTCACGACCGGCCCAATGAACACTCGACGGATTGCCGAAAAAATCACGATAAAAAGGCAGCATCGCATCAAACACCTCAGGATGGACCGGTGTCGTCGCATTATTATCCAGATAAATCCTTTTCACAATTTGCTCCTTAAATTCAGATATTCTATCAATCAGGTATTGGATTTGTTGTTTTTTTGCCGGGCCTCTTCGGTGAGATCCGCAAGGGTCATCGAAGCGAGGAATTGGCGTATCCGCTCACCTAGCCCTTGCCAGACTCCGTGTGTAATACAGCGGGTATCGTCCAGGCAAGAACATTGCCCCTCATCCAGACACGAGACCGGCACCAGCGTCTCCTCGACACTATCGATAATCTGATCGACCCGGATCAAATCGGCCTTTCGGGCAAGGACATACCCCCCCCCCGGTCCGCGGACACTATTCACAATCTTGCCGCGACGCAATTTAACAAATAACTGCTCCAGATAAGAGAGAGAGATCCCTTCACGCTCGGAAATCTCACGGATCGACACAGGAGTTTCCCCCGCCGTCAGATTCAGACTGACCATCGCACGCACAGCATATTGAGCTTTAGTGGAGAGGCGCATTAATTCATCACTCGCCGGAAGGTGCGGGTTTAGCGGTCGATTTAGATTTACTTGCCGCTTTGGAACTTTTTACCGGCGTTTTTTTAACTGTTGTCGTTTTTCGTTTTGCGACTGGCTTACTCTGTGCGACCTGGGCTGACCGTAATTCTTTCACCTCGGTTTCAAGCTGTCGAATCTGATCAAACAGACACTCTATCGCCTTAGCTTGCGGATCGGGCATCTGTCCATGTTCCAGATCGGCACGATCTTTTCTCTCGGGCTGATCCGCCGAGACCACAACCTTCCCCGGGATACCAACAACGGTGGAATGTGGCGGAACTTCTTTGACCACCACCGAATTGGAGCCGACCTTGCTATTTTCGCCAACTTCAAACGGCCCGAGGATTTTTGCTCCGGAACCGATGACAACATTGTCTCTCAAGGTTGGATGACGCTTCTCTTTGGCCCAGGTCGTCCCCCCGAGGGTCACGCCATGATAGATTGTGCAGTTGTTGCCGATCTCAGCCGTCTCACCGATCACAACCCCCATACCGTGATCGATAAAAAAGCCACGCCCTATCCTGGCACCGGGATGAATCTCTATCCCGGTAAAAAAACGTCCTAAATGCGAGACAAAACGACCGAGAAAGTAGAACTTATGTGTCCACAATGCATGCGCCAGACGGTAAAAAAGCATGGCATGAAAGCCTGGGTAGCAGAAAATAATTTCAAAAACAGTACGTACCGCCGGATCCCGCTCAAACACAACCTTTAAATCTTCACGCAAACTTTCAAACACAGTGTTCTCCTTAACCTGTAAAAAACAAAACCCTAAATACTAATGATTTACACGCTTTTTATCATACCTGAGTAAATCTGTCAATTACTTCAAGGTCGGTTTTTTTGAAAGGTATAAGAGCTTACCGGGAAGGGTATCAAGCGTTCCCCCTGCAACCTGACTTACCGTGGAAGAGTAAAACAGAAACGACTGCCATTGACGAGATCACTTTCAACCCAGATTGTGCCGCGATGAGCTTCAATGATTTTTTTAGAGATGGAGAGCCCCAGTCCGGTCCCCTGAGGACCGGTCGGTTGGGTCATACTATGAAACTCTTTAAACAAATTTGGCACATCATCAGGGATAATCCCCGGCCCCGTATCGATAACTGAAATCGTGACGTCAGAGCCGTTGTCTTCAAGTGTAATCGAAATACGCCCACCAGTCGGTGTGAATTTAACGGCATTAGCGATCAAATTGATCAACACTCTCCGAATCATAAATTCGTCACAATCCAACGGGCAGTGTGGACCGGAGCTCGCTTCGAGGATCTGCCCTTTACGATCTGAAATTCCCCGGACTTCGCGACAAACATCCCGGATCAGATCTGACATATCATTCTCACGAATCGAAAGCTCCATTTTATCGGCATTGAAACGTGAGATATCGAGCATATCGCTGATCAGATCAATAAGTCGGTCACAACTTTCTTCCGCGAGGTCTAAGTACTCCTGCTGTTTGGGCGTAAGATTTTCTGTCCCGGACATTTCAATCAATTCGACATAACCATTAATAATCGAAACCGGAGTTCGTAATTCATGCGCAGCAGTATTATAGAACTCGGTGCGGGACTTATCCATCACGACCAACTGATCGTTCACCTCCTCTAAAGCACTCTTTGTTCTCTGCAGTTCCGCTTCCAACATCCGCCGTGCGGTCACATCACGAAACGAGAGAACCTGTAACCCGGTTGAGCGCGGGCGATCACCAAGACTGAGTGAAATCTGCCGATTAAAACCGTTCCCCCCTTTGAGCGTCGCATCGAGCCGAACGCCGGAGAAGATCGCCGATGTTTCTGAGGGACGAACAGCCTCGACAAAAGCGGCTCGAGAAGGCTCCTGTAAAAGATCGGGAAATACCAGGGATCGCATCTCTTCACGGGTATAACCGCAGAGTTCAACAGCCTTACGGTTGACAAACAGGATCGACATATCCTGACTGATAGCGATCAACCCCTCAGAGGCGCCATCAAACATCATCTCGTAGATCGCCTTGATGCTCAGTTCATGTTCAAGCTGCTGTTGACTCTTTTTCAAAGAAGCCGTTTCCAGATGAGCTTCCTCCAGAGCATGTGCGTGTTGTAGGGCGTTGGCTGAAACATTCGCCACCAATTCATAAAATTTCAGTTCATCGTCCTTGAAACGGGTCAGTTTGCGCATCGTGCGAACAATCATAACCCCGATGACGTCAGCCTGAAACAAAACCGGCAGTACGATGATGGAATTAAATTTACTCGAATCAATCTGATTGCGGACTAATTTGAGCAAGGGATCAGAGTTAATGTCAGAGACGACGATCGGCTTACGGGTTGTAATCGCCCGTTTGATCTCAGGGTATTTATCGAGATCAATCTTAAGAACAGAAATATCAGGATCATCACTCGATGCGACTACCTGCCCATAATCACTGTCATGGCGAATATAAACAATTGAACATCTGACAACATCTTCTAAGGACTCGGCCACCCGCTCAACAACCTGACGTAGAATCGTCTGGGTATCGAGAGAGGAGGTAACGGAACGGGCAATATCGAGAAGAACGGTGCTGCAGCGTGCTTCATTCTGCAGACGAATATGGGTTTCATGCTTAGCGATATTCGCCATCAGGCGCGCGATAAGTTCCTGACCGTCAACCGGTTTGGTCATGTAATCATCGGCCCCAACCTGAAACGGGTTTACCGTTGACTCAAGATCGGTCCGCGCTGTCAAAATAATGATCGGTATACTGGAAAAGAGACTGTTTGAACGAATCTTCTGACAAAATTCAAGACCATCCATCTCCGGCATGACCAGATCTGAGACAATGGCAGCCGGAATGATATTTTCGAGAAAAGAGAGCCCTTCCTTGCCGTTTCCGGCGGTGGCGACTCGAAAGCCGGCCTCTTCCAGGAGGTCAGTCAGTATTTGGCACAGCAGATCGTCATCATCGACGATCAATATCAAATTATCATGTTCAGACTGGGCCATACCCCCCTCCCCTTACAAAAACAACTTAAAAGCGGGATTATCAGATTCACAGACATAGCGATAACCAAGATCGCTCAGAAAGTCTGGCAACGCGGACTCTTCCCCTTCTGGAATTTCGAGCCCGATCAGAACCCGACCAAACCCCCCCCCCTGGTGCCGATAATGAAATAATGAAATATTCCAGTTCGCCCCCATCGAACCGAGAAAACGCGACAGAGCTCCTGGCCGTTCAGGGAACCAGAAGCGATAAAGAACTTCATGTCCAACCACCGAAGAGCGCCCCCCCACCATATAACGGACATGGGTTTTAGCGAGTTCATTCGCGGTCAGATCCGTATGCGCATACCCGCTCTCGTGCAGCTGTCTTGAAAATGCTTCTCGTTCCAGGTCATCGCGTACGGCAATACCGACAAAGATATAAGCACCATCCCGATCTGCCAGACGATAATTGAATTCGGTGATATTCCGATCACCGACGATATCATTGCAAAATGTCCTGAGAGCCCCCGTCTGTTCCGGGATCGTCACGGCAAACAGGGCTTCTTGACGGTCGCCACTCATGGTCCGTTCAGCCACATACCGCAACCGCTCAAAGTTCATATTCGCACCGGAATTGACTGCGACCAAAGTCTGACCGATGACACGATTGTCATGGACATATTTCTCGAGACCAGCGACAGCCAAGGCTCCGGCCGGCTCGACAATAGAACGGGTCGATTGATAGATCTGTTTAATGGCACTACAAATCGCATCGGTATCGACGCGAACAATCTCATCGACATACTTCTGGCAAAGCTCAAATGTCCGGCGCCCGACATCGCGCACCGCCACGCCGTCTGCAAAGATTCCAACAGACGCAAGGCTCACCGGCTGACCAGCCTCAAGGGAACAGGCCATGACATCACTATCGACCGGCTCGACACCGATCACCTTCAGCTGAGGATAAAGAGTTTTGAGATAAACAGCGACTCCGGCGATAAGCCCCCCACCCCCCACCGGCAAAAAAACCGCATCGAGTTTGCCGGCCGTCTGTCGTATAAGTTCATCGGCGATCGTCCCCTGCCCGGCAATGACCAGATCATCATCAAAGGGGTGAATAAAAGTCATCCCGCGCTGCTCGAGCAGTTGCGCACAGTGATCAGCCGCTTCTGAATAATTGTCACCGAAAAGAATGACCTCGGCGCCGAGGAGTTCAACGGCCGACACCTTGATCTGTGGGGTGGTCACCGGCATCACAATCACGGCCGGAATTCCGAGCTGTCGGGCCGAAAAAGCAACCCCCTGAGCGTGGTTCCCGGCCGAAGCCGTTATCACACCTTTCTTAAGCTCCGCTTCGGTCAGATGTGAAATCTTATTGTACGCCCCTCGTAGCTTGAAAGAGAAGACCGGTTGCAGGTCCTCCCTTTTGAGCAGGATCCGGTTCCCCAAACGCGCTGACAACCACGTCGACTCTTCGAGCGGGGTTTCAATCGCCGCCTCATAAACCCGTGAGATCAGTATTTTCTTAAACAGCTGTTGCAAAGTTTAAACTCCTATTTATTTAAAAGTACATGATAGGCTTATTTATTATGAAGTGCAAGAAATCATCGATAGATTACAGATAGTTAACCCCTAACCTCTATGCCGTAGGTTAGATAAAACAGATCAATTTATACTCCTACCTATAAAGGTGTCTCTCGCAGGGAACAGAGAGAGGGGCAAAGCCATAATCAATTGATTAAACAAGAATATTTATGCTTGAGGTTTCCTCAGCGCCCTTTTGCGTTCTCGAGTGAGTGAAACGAACGGGCGAGAGATGTCCTTGATCAAAAGTGACCCTGATCCAATACTTTCCCCTAACTCCCTAAGTCTATTCCAATCCGAAGATGAGTCTGAAGGGTGGGTCTGAATCAGACGGCGAGTAAACGTTCATCGATAGATTCAAAGAGTTGACATCTAGCCTCTTGCAGTCGCTCTGCTGCTTCATTATCGCT
>Ga0314774_1000619_pt1 | contig 26799 bp, 27 predicted proteins | sample MetaGCBIA2018_FD_204515 | JGI IMG/M metagenome (GOLD analysis project Ga0314774, IMG submission 204515) | Cryopeg brine microbial communities from Beaufort Sea near Barrow, Alaska, United States - CBIA 2018 | ecosystem: Environmental > Aquatic > Marine > Coastal | place: USA: Alaska | collected...
AATTATCAAAGTTCGATAGATTTCTTTCGATAAGGTTTACGCTTCGTAAAGCTTCAATCCCTTGGTGTTGTTGACTCAAGGAGTTGTTTTTCCTTTTTGTCAGCGAAGTATATAATATCATATCTTCGAAACTGTGTCAACCTTTTTTTGAGTTTCTTTCAAAACTCGTTATCAATTTTCTAAAATCTTTGCTGGTTGTTTTGACCAACGAAGTGAATTATAACATCGTAGCTAACGTGTGTCAATACTATTTCTGAAGTTTTTTAAATTAAATTAATTGTCATGATTCAATATTCTTAACTACATGCGGAAAACCCAATTATTCCTATCAGATAACCAATTTTTTAGTAGTTGCTTCTATATTAATGTGACTTTTCGATGCCGATAACATATCCGATCAATACATATGACTTTCTATACTAAAAAGATATAACTTCCTTTATGAATAATTCAATCATGAATAAATCAATTTTACTACAATATCAATGCCAAGCGATACTGTTATTCCCATTATAGAAAAGACACACCCTGAAGGCAACGCTGTACGTCATAACAATCCCATTATAAGCACCGATGCTACAAGTTTTAACAGTCCCGTTATAAGCGCCGATGCTACAAGTTTTAACAGTCCCGTTATAAACGACAACGCTGTACCTTATAACAATTCAGTTATAACATACAGCGCTACAAATTATAACAATCCAGTTGTTCGCAACTTACTGAACAGATTATGATTGAACTTATTTAGCGATAATGTTCCAAAAATAATTATTCGAAATGTTATCATCGAGGAAATCCATAAAAGGGTTGTTATAGAACAGAAACGAAGCTATCGTTGACTGATCAATGAGCTCAACTAGAGTTGTTGCATTCTTTGTCGATATAATAATTGATAGTATTGTCAATGCAACAAACACTAAAATTAAACCCATTAACAGTCCTAGCGCTGCACCACTAAGTTTATTCACCTGATTAAGCCCTGGTAACTTTGATAGCAGATTTAGCATGTTCACCAAAATTGTTAAAATCGTATATATTATAAGAAACAACACCAAGAATACAATAACATTCACGACTATTGTAGCCAAGGAACTACTCACATACTCAGTAAATGATGATACATTTAATAGTTTAAACATTTCCGGATTATTATTCGAGGTTAACATTTCTTTGAAGTTTAACGGCAATGGTAGATTGCCTATTGCATCAAATTGTGCTTCCTTTGTAACTGCGCCTTCTAGTAATTTATCAAAATTAAACGTTTTACTTATGCTTTCAGATAAATTTTTATAAGTATCTGTTTTCGTCATAATAAATTTACTAACATATGGATATAAAGTGTAAGTAATTAAAAATGTTAAAACTATTGAAACCAAGTCAAAAAGAGTTTTTATAAATCCTCGTAAATAACCTGTAAAAAACATAACTACTAAGGTTACTATTATTATTATATCTAATATATTCATCATACACCTATCTTTCACGAATTTTTAGAATCTCATATCCTTGCGAACTAACTACAACATAACGATTATCACTAACTTCATAAAAATCATTAACTGTCAGATTTGTAGAAGCAAACCATTCTCTTGATTTACCCTTATACTTAATTATTTGCGAACTTGTCATAACAAAATAGTTATCACCGTTTGCTACCATATTACGAATTGGTTCATCATAGCTATGAGTAGCAATGATCTTTCCATCATAATCATAGACAACAACTTTATTGTCCTGATCTAATGTTCCTTCAATCAATGCATCGCCATACCATACAATGATTTCATTTTTGGTATGTTCAACTTTTGACAACTCTGCCTCAACAGGAATACTTGCGATTATTGAAGGTTCATTTGCACATTCATATATAACCAACTCATTATCAAGAACAGCTAAAGAGTTATCCTCACTTAGCCAATAGAGATCACTTAATAATGCATTTTCATATAAATAGCCACCAATTGCGTTTTCGTCATACTTGTCGTATTGATCATCAAAGCCAAAAAAAGAAATACGTGTTTGTAATCGATTATTAGAAATATTCAGATATCCCGTCATCATTTTAGTCACGCCCTGTGATGTAACGACATCAATCGGATAACCATCTTCAAAAAACCGAGTTCCTCTAGTTAGGACTTTGACTCCTTCATTATTGTAGTAATTGATAATGTTTTGTTTATCAAAGTCCAATATTGTTGTTAAAAATCCCTCTTTGTTAATATGTATATTATTGATTGGATAGGATTCTTTTATTTCTTTGACAAAACCGGTTTGATTAAAAACATAAACACTCTTCCCTGTAATATCAGCAATTGCAATATATTCACCCTCATATTCTATTTGTGGGTCGTTAATATAAAATCCTTTTGACCAAACAGTTTCACCATCTATACTCTTTTTAATCAATCCATTTTTATTGCATTCATATATATAATCACCTATAACGATTAATTCTGTAAAACCAGATAGTAATCTTTGGTTGCTCACTGGAGTCAAGTACGCTTCACCACCATTGAACTTATAATAAGCCGGTCTTATAAACAACGAATAAATTGTTCCTAAAACCAATAAAACTAGTACGACAATACCTAAAAATGTACTTTTGTTCTTCATCTACTCACCTACTGTCTTTTTATATAACAATAAATGATTAAGGTGTCAAAAGTTTAATTTGAGCTGATTTCACACAATATGTGGAGTTTAGACGTTTCAATTAAATACCACATATTGTGTGAAATCTTGCAAAACTACTTTTTGACCCTCTAATCATAAATCCATTATAACAGAAAGCTTATGTAAGGAATATGACTTTTTCTTTAAACTTCAAAAAGGGCACTCTATCTCTAGAGTGCCCCAAGTATTATCTACAATATTCTTTCATATTGCTCAATATATTCACTAGCGGATTTATTCCATGAGAAACGGCTATCCATTCCTCTTTGAATTAATCCATTCCATTCATCCTTCTCATAAAAGACTTCTATAGCTCTCATGATTGATTTCAAGAACTCTTGATTATTGTAATTTTTGAATAAGAATCCAGTGCTGTTATCTCTATCTTCATCATAATCGGTTATTGTATCACCTAATCCACCGGTACGCCTAACAACAGGAACGGCCCCATACCTTAAGCTATACAACTGTGATAAACCACAAGGCTCAAATAGTGAAGGCATAAGGAACATATCGACGGATCCATAAATTCTTCTTGCTAGACCCTGATTAAATTGAATATTCACACTTATTTTGTCAGGATATTGTTCACTTAATGACATCAACTTATTCTCATAGAAATAATCTCCTGAACCCAATATAACAACTTGAACATCTTCTCTTACTAATTGCTCAATGGCATAAATAATAAGATCAACACCTTTTTGTTCAGCAAGCCTTGTTACAACACCCATTAAAGGAACATCCCTAACCGGCAAATGTAATTCTCGTTGAAAATCAGCTTTTTGTAACGGTTTTATTTCTTTATTATTTACAGCTGAAAAATTTTGGGTAAGCGAAGCATCGTTCTCAGGATTATATTTATCATAATAAATCCCATTAACAATTCCATAAATCCTATCTGAATACTTACGTAAGAGTCCATCTAATCCATAACCATACCATGGAGTCTGAATTTCTTTAGCATAAGTTTTACTAACTGTTGTAATTAAGTCAGCATAAACAATTCCTGCCTTCATGAAACAAACTTTACCATAATACTCAATTGCATCCATACTGAAATATTTAGCTGCTAAATTCAGATCTTCGAGAACATCTTTATCAAATACTCCTTGATACTGTAGGTTATGTATTGTAAAAACCAACTTAATATTGTTATAAAACTCAAGTTGAGAATATTCTTGTTTCAAAAACAAGCCAATTAATGCTGTTTGCCAGTCATTTAAATGAATAATATCAGGCTTCCAATTAAGAAACATTAACATTTCTAATGTTGCCTTGCAGAAAAAACCAAATCGCTCATCATCATCGCCATAACCGTAAAATCCATCACGTTCAAAATATTCTTTGTTGCCGATAAAATAAGTCAATACTCCATCTGAATCATTTGTATATACATCAGCAACCTTAGCATCCCCACCAGCTTCAACAATAAAGCTGAATTGTTTGATAAGTTCGAACTTGTCTTCAATCCCTCTGTATTTAGGCATAACTCTAGTTACTTCCATGCCAAGCTCTTTAAGTGCAACAGGTAAAGCTTCTGCCACGTCGGCAAGGCCACCTGAAGCTGCAAATGGTACTGTTTCTGGCGTAACAAATAAAATTTTCATCCGTTTACCTCTCAATATCGTAGTTATTGTTTGAAATATAGTCATTTAAACCTATTTATATTATAGCACACTTGTTTTAATTATGTCATTGACTACTTTCATTGTAATTATTGTAACATTTGTTCACTTATCAACGATTTGACTCTACCATAGTTAGCTTAACTTAGATATTAATGATATAATAATGCAAAAGAATAAGGAGGTTTCATATGTCAAACAAAGAATTAAAATCACGAAGTGAAATGGATCCCATATACAGTTGGAATCTAAATGACATTATTTCGAATCAGCAAGAATGGGATGATCTTTTTTCACTCGTTGGGAAAGAAGTTGATGAAATTGCAAGTCTTTCCGGAACAATCATGTCATCGCCAGAAGCACTTTATCATTGTTTGAACAAAAAAGATGAATTACTAATTAAATTTTATCGTATATATGTATTTTCAAACATGACTTTACATCAGGATACAAATGATTCTAATTCACAAACATTAGTTCAAAAGGTGGGATCACTTCAGGTAACCGTTAGTTCAAAACTAGCTTTTATTGAACCCGAAATAATGGCTTGCGATGAGGATATCATCAAATCTTTTGTAAGTGAAAATGCCGCCTTAAGCTTATATAGTCACTACTTGAATGATATGCTAAGGCAAAAAGCTCATATTCTTCCAAAAGAGCAAGAAGAGTTATTAGCTCTAGCTGGAGATTTCGCTTCGACCCCGACAAATATATTCTCGATGTTCATGAATGCAGACTTAGTCTTGCCAGAAGTCATTGACGACGACAACAATACAATTCGCTTAACTCATGGCAACTATCTAAAACTTCTTAAAAGTTCAAACGTCGAAGTAAGAAAGGCAGCTTTCGAAGCAATGCTTACAACCGTTGAAAGCAACAAGAACACATTAACCAGTATTTATCTTTCCAGCCTTAAAAAAGATGTTTTTGAAACCCGTGCTCGTAAATTCAGCACTTGTTGTGAAGCATCCTTATATGGTAACAACATAGATGTAAAAGTCTATGACAATCTTATCCAAACGGTGCATGAGCATTTACCGTTACTTCACCGTTATGTTGCTTTAAGGAAAAAAATGTTGGGTGTCAGTGAATTACATATGTATGATTTATATACGCCAATGGTTAAAGACATGGATGAAAAAATAAATTTTGCAGATGGCAAGGACTTGGTTTTAGAAGCTCTCAAACCTTTAGGAAGCGAATATCTTTCGATTGTGGAAGAAGGCTTTTCAAATGAATGGATTGATGTTTATGAGAACAAAGGTAAAAGAAGCGGTGCTTATTCATGGGGCACCTATGGTGTTCATCCATATGTTTTACTAAACTACCAAGATACGCTAAACAATACTTTTACTCTCGCTCATGAAATGGGCCATGCAGTTCACTCTTATTATTCACGTGACAATCAAGCGTTTGTAAATAGTTCCTATCCGATCTTTTTGGCTGAAGTTGCTTCCACTGTAAACGAAAGTCTCTTGATTCATCATTTGTTAAAAACAACAACCGAAAAGGAAAAACGCATCTATCTGATTAACCATTATATGGAAAGTTTTAGAACCACACTGTATCGCCAAGTTATGTTCGCTGAATTCGAAAGAAAAAGCCATGACTTAGTTGAAAAAGGTGAAGCAGTCACTTCTGATGTCCTAAATTCAATTCATCTCGAACTAAACCAACAATATTATGGAAACGATATTATTGTAGATGATTTAGTTAAATATGAATGGGCAAGGATTCCTCATTTTTATACAAGCTTTTATGTATATCAATATGCAACAGGTTTTTCGAGCGCTGTGACTTTAAGTAAGGATATATTAGAAAAAGGCCAACCGGCTGTAGATAAATATAAGGATTTTCTAAAAAGCGGATGTTCTAAATATCCTCTGGATACTTTAGAAGATGCAGGTGTTGATATGACAACAAGTGCTCCTGTTGAAAAAGCCTTAAAAGTTTTTGCTGGGTTACTTGATGAGATTGAATTGCTTATTGGCTGATAGGTTGCTTGATGAGATTCAATTGCTTATTGGCTGATAGGTCATTAATATAAGTAACAATTCATAAATACATGTTACAATTCATTAATATAATCAACAATTCATAAATATAAGCGACAATAAAAGCTCCTCCCCAAAACCTAGAACATACTTAGCAGCAGTTGCTAAGAGTTGTATTGGTTTCGGGGAGGAGCTTTTTGTGTCACTTATAGCGCTGAGTCGGTAATATCTTGGTGATCTCCACGGCCCATATCAACTTTAAAGCCGGCTTTATTGATACGTCCTTCAATGCACCCTCTGCAATGAGCCGCTTCGTCTCCTGTACATATTTTGCCATCATATAATAAATACTTGTCTCTGACATTGGTTGGAGATAGATTTGGCATAACTACATTTGCACCTGCTTTCAGTCCCTTTTCACGACCTAGCGGACTGATTGATCCGAGTGCTGTTGTTGCCGGCAGCAATACTTTTGGTAAAATCAATCTTATTATGGATAATAAACGACAGGTTGTTTCAAGATCCCCTTGAGACTCATCCTTAAGAGGAGTATCATGTTGAGGGATAAATGGTCCGATTCCTACCATTTGCGGTTCTAATTCTTTAAGGAATAATAAATCCTTCACATAATCTTCGTTCGTTTGATTTGGAAGCCCGACCATAAAACCAGCGCCTACTTGGAACCCGATTTTCTTTAGGTCCAGTAAACATCGAATACGTTCAGCGTATTCCATATCCGGATGGAGTGCATCATATAATTCTTTTGAATTTGTTTCATGACGTAGCAAGTATCTATCAGCACCCGCGTCAAAATACTTTTTATAACTCTCATATGGTTTTTCACCGATAGACAGTGTTAAAGCTGTATCTGGATATTGTTTCTTGATTTTAACAATAAGACTAACCAGTCTTTCATCGTTATAATATGGATCTTCTCCGCCTTGCAATACAAATGTACGATATCCTAATTCGTGACCGATGTCGCAACATTCCATGATTTGTTCTTCACTGAGACGATATCTATCTGCTTTCTTATTAGAAAGTCGTATGCCACAGTATATGCAATCATTTTTACAATAGTTTGTAAACTCAATAAGACCACGCATAAAAACTTTATCGCCATAAATTGTTTTGCGCTTTTCATCAGCTTTTTTATGTAAATAATCTGCTGAGCTATCATCTAAACCATTCAATAATTGCAAAAATTCATTGCTGGAAAGATTTTCTGTTTCAAAGAGCTTATCTATGAGATTATTCATGTTGTTGTTCTCCTAACTACTTCTATGAATTATTTATATTATCAATTTGAATTATCTGTTTATATTAACAATTTGATTTATCTACTTATGTTAACTATTAAGATTATCAATTTGATATATCTACTTATGTTAACTATTTAGATTATCAATTCAACTTATCTATTTCTATATATATTGTTAAAAAATAAACGAATAACGATATTATACCATACTATTTTAGTAGGGTATAGGTATATTTTTCAATATGCAAATCTTCCATATTAAATTGTAAGAAAAGAGAAAAACAGGAAACTATTCAATAATTAAGTAACCTAATTCCTTAAGAGCTTTTTCTATTTCATCTAAATCAGTTTCATTATTAGCTTCGACTGTATGATAGTGAATATTATCAGTCAATGCCATAAGAGGTGTAAATTCAACAGTTAAACATTTTTCAATGTACTCTTCTTTTTGTGACTTATTCTCAACAATCATATCAGCGACTATATCGCCATAGATGGGATGATTAATAAACACATTTAACAACGTTCCTCCATTGTTAATAATTGCATCCATTTCATTTTCAATATCCGATGTTACGTGTTTAACTGCAAAAACCCTTTTAGGCTTGCTCATATGGTAAGAAAAATAAATATAACCATCTGCAGTTGATATTATCTGCTCTCCTACAGCTCTTAGCAATGCAATATCTTGCACAATAACTTGACGACTTACGCCGTATTTCTCTGCAAAGTTCGATCCTTTGATTGCTTTCAGTGATTTTTTCAGATCTTTACGTATTCTCTCTCTTCGTTCATTTCCATGCATATTGTTCACCCTTTCAATTTTATAAAAATCGTCATGATACTTCAGAACGATTTATAAATTCTTCTAGTTTAATATATAAGACTAATTTATATATCCAGTAACCGGAGCAATATAGAAACACTTCATTTAATCATGAAGATACTGGTTCATTGTAAGTTCAAAAATAACAGCATTTTTCTTATTATATACTCTGTAATCAATTTTATGTTTTGCGAAAATCTTTGATGCAATTGAAAGCCCTAAACCCGTCCCTTCTTTCTTGTGACTGGTCTTGCCTTTATAAAAACTTTCAAATATGTGGTTAATATCTACTTCATCAATTGTATCACCAGAATTCTCTATACTTAGAATAATCCTATCATTAAATTGTGTCAAGTCGACATATACATAATTATCACTATGTTTGAAGGCATTACTCAATAAATTGGTAATTCCTTGTTCTAAACGTAGTTCATCTCCGTAGAAGTAAGTTTCTGGATTTATATCAATTGAACATGTAAATTCAATGTTTTGTCTCAGCGCAATATGTTTGTATCGCTCAAAAATTTTAACTATATAATCTTTGAATAAAAAGGCTTCCATTTTAAACTTAATTGTATCCGCCTCAAGTTGGGACAGTTGAAGCAGATCTTTAACAATCTGACTCATTTTATTACTTTCATCTTCAATGACATCATAATATGAAGCAATCTCATCATCATCAACAATGCCATCACACAAAGCTTCCATGTAACTAGAAATGATAGAAATAGGTGTTTGCAATTCATGAGAAACCTGTGCTACAAAACGCCTTCTCATTCGATCAATGCTTTTCTCTTTTTCTAATTCTTTCGTTAACTCACAGATGTTTTTCTCTAATGTATGGCTAATTTGATTTAATCGATGCCCTAATTGTCCAATTTCATCTTTACGGCTTCCTATATATTCCACATCAAATTTAAGATTACCAATACTATTGGCAACTTTATGTAATTGTTTAATGGGAAATGATATGTTGTTTGCTAAGAACAACGCAAGTATAATGGCTACAAAAAGACCAATAAGCACCAAGTAATTAAAAAACGATTGGATAATAGCTATCGCTTCATCGATTGCAACGACTGGAATCTGTAACATGGCAAGCTTATCATTATCTAATTGATCTATATAGATAAGCCACCTTGCTCCTTCTACAGGATAAGCAGTTTCATATACTATAGCTGTATTACCTTTATACGTAATCTCTTCAATAATTACACCTTTTGTATATTGATATCGTTTACTATCATACACTACTAATTGGGTGCTTTGATCATAAATACTTATCTTGCCTTCAAATTGATAACCTAAATACTCAATATTCATGAGAGCTTCATCTTCGCTTTTACTTACCATATACATCTTATTAATATCTGAAATGACATGGTTCATTGATTCGATTTTTTTACCATAATAATAGCCATCGATAAAATTATTCATACCGATGGTGAAAATCAAACCTACAATCAGTGTAAGACCTATAAAATATATGGTTATTCTAAGTCGTAACGAATTCAATTATTCCACCTCAAATCGATAACCGACCCCTCTAACTGTGCTGATTCGATTACCTTCGTCTTCAAGTTTTTTACGTAAACGTTTTATGACCGTATCAACAGTACGATCATCACCTTCAAAATCATATCCCCAAATTCTATTAATAATCTGCTCTCTTGATAAAGCTTGATTTCCATTATTAATAAAATATATGAGAAGCTCATATTCCTTAGGACTTAATATGATCTCAACACCATGAACCTCAACTCGCATTGCCATTAAATCAACACTTAATTCGCCCAATTTGATCTTGTCTGTTGCTGCAACCTTACCGCTACGATGCAACAAGGCTCCTACTCTGGCTACTAATTCCCTAGCTCTAAATGGTTTTGCCACATAATCATCAGCTCCCAGGTCAAAGCCAAAGACGGTGTCTTCTTCATCCGTTCTAGCAGTTAACATCATAACAGGTATCGTACTTGTCTTTCGAATGATTTTTAACGTCATCCACCCATCCATTACGGGCATCATAACATCAAGAATAATCATATCTATATCCTCATTTTCAAAAACCTCCAAGGCCTTTTCCCCATTGTCAGCTTCAAAAATAGTATAACCTTCATTAAGAAGGTACTTCTTGATGATTTTTCGAAGACGGTCTTCATCTTCGACAATTAATATTCGACTACCTAACATTTTTATCACTCCCGAGTTTTTATTACGGTTTCCTATAATATTATAACACATAGATATGGCAATTTTATGTTAACATGTGATACAATGTATTTACAACTAAAAACCTTTTTAGTATAAAAGGAGGCCATATGAAAACGACTTCTAGACGTATTATTCTACTCATTATACTCACCTTCATTTGGTGTGTTTTAAATGAAAGATTTAGTTTTTCAACTGTAATCGGTGGTCTTGTTGTGTCTTTAATTACCTTCTTCCTTTTAAGATTAATCCAACCAGATCAGCAAAAAAACTTTACATATAATATTTCAGTTATTCGACTGATTATTTTTGTGTTTGTTGTTTTTAAAGAAATCTATGTCTCTGCTTATAGGGCAATTAAACATATACTCAAAAATGAAATAAATCCTCAATTCGTATCTACGACGACTAGTATAAAGCGACATTGGCTGCAAGCTCTGATAGCTAATGCCATAACCCTTACACCAGGTACTGTAACCGTGCATCTTAAGGATGGTTCTTATACCATTCTTTGGTTATACCCATTGACAATCCGACAAAAAGATATCAAGAAACATTTAATACAAGTTTTTGAGGATGCTCTTATAAAGGAGGACAGAAATGCTTAATATCTTCTTTATAATGTTTGCTCCATTATGCCTGTTTCACTTATACCGAATTATAAAAGGGCCCTCTGTATGGGATCGACTATTGGGACTTAACCTTTTTTCAATTAATATGATTATTTTAATGATGTTATATGCTCTGATCAAAGATATTGACTATTTACTTGATTTAGCTATTGTATATGCTTTGTTAGGTTTTATCAGTATCGTATTTATTGCACGATTTATTCAAAGAAAGGGGAAGATATGATGAATATTCATGAAATCATTGGAAGCATCTTTGTACTTATCGGTCTAGTTATTCAGTTATTTGGAATTTATGGAATATTTAAGTATGAACATTTTTATGTAAGGCTTACCCTTTCTTCTCTTATTGATTCAGCCGGACTTATCACTATAATTATTGGTTTAATACTTTATAAGGGTTTTGGTTTTGCAACACTTAAACTCGGATTTATTCTTTTGCTGATGCTACTGCTTAATCCACTTTCCAACCATATTCTAGGACGAGGTGCCTTTCTTAGCAACTATCATCCAGAAAGGCAAGGTGAAAAATGATTCTAGATGTTTTTTATCTGACATTAATTGCTTTTGCCATTATTACAATTCAAACAGGCGTCTTACGAAATGCCGTTATCTATTTATCGGTTTTTTCACTTTTATGTTCTGTCGTGTATTTATTTCTTGGAGCACCTGATGTTGCCATTGCCGAAGCAGTTATCGGATGTACCTTATCAACGATTTTATATCTAGTTGCCCTCAAGAAATACAGGATCTTTACTGTATATTATCGATGCCTCACGAATGATTTGGACGAATTAGGAGAACTTAAATCTGAAAAAGCACAAATGAAGGTAGTGTTAACTAAATTTGCTACTACTCAGGAATTACAACTTGATATTATAAACACAACAAGTAATTACAAACAAATAGCTAATTCTTCCTCTTATGATGTTATCCTTTTTCATAGTTCTCGAGGTCTATGGCTTATTGGACTTAAAAACTCATATCAATATGAGGAGTTGACTAAATACTTTAAAGAGAAAATAGATTTACCACTTCACATCAATTATATGCATGAAGACAATTTACTAAATGTTGTGGAAAAGGATAGAAAGAGATAGGTGATTAGATGCGCAGAAAATCTATAGCAACTTTTGTTTTCATTGTTTTTCTACTGATGAGTAGTATTCAGATTATACCTCTTGAAGGCGCTGACTCTCTTTATCAGTACTTCATCACTAATTTCCAGGCTGATACCGGCTCTATTAATGCTGTTTCTGGCATTTATCTAGATTACCGTGTGTTTGATACAATGTTTGAAACGTTATTATTACTTGTTAGTGTCATCGGTATTATATATTTTTCAAGACATGAGGGGGATTACTAATGAGTGAACATTCACTATTGCTTCGAATCACTATGGGTGCCATTTATCCATTTATCATTGTTTTTGGAATATATATCACACTCAATGGTCACATCAGCCCAGGTGGCGGCTTTCAAGGAGGCGCTATTATTTCGGCTGTATTTATCATTCAGTACTTCACTACTTACGAGAAAACAATCAGTTTACATATATTCAATCGTCTCGAAAAAATATTATACCTTACAATATTATTATTCGGAGTGTTTTTCATTTTTCAATTTAAAGATTTAGTGCCTTTCGTTTTAAAACCTTACTATCTAATGTTAATGAATATCTTAATTGGCATTAAAGTTTGTTGTGGTTTAAGTGTTATTTTCTATAGGTTTGTATTGTTTGAAAGCAGGTGAGAAAATGGGTTCAGGTTATATTGATGGTTCAATGGTAGCAATTGCTTTGTTCTTGATAGGTATATATGGATTACTTGCAAGACGTAACATAATTAAATCAATTATGTCTTTTGGGATTATTCAAGCTGCCATTATATTGTTCTTCCTTAATATTAATTTACATGAAAATGTACTTCCACCTATTGGTGATGCATCGCCTATGGCCGACCCACTGCCTCAAGCTTTGATGATTACTGCCATTGTTATTGGTGTTTCTGTTACTGCTGTCGGTCTCACAATGTTCATGAGTTTATACCATCATTACGGTACTACCAACTGGAAAAAAGTTGTAGCTATGCGGAAGGAGGAACGATGATGTCTCTGTTCTGGTTTGTAATTCTTCCTTTAGTTTCTGCACTCATAGGTTATATCAGTCATTCAAAATGGGCTAAGCTGGCTCTTATGTCAATGCAATTATTCTTTATGACAATGGCTGTTCTTAACTTAATCACCGTAAAAACAATAGGTACTAAATATGAAGTTTTAGGTGGTTATCCTGTTGGTGTTGGCATCACTCTACGAGCTGATCTCCTTGGAAGCGTTATGATCTTGCTTACAATATTTTTATTTACTTGTTTAATACTCTATAATTATCATAAACCCTACATGAACCACCTATTTATGTTCTTATTCTTAGCACTGCAAGGCCTGTTATGCGGTCTGTTTCTTTCCAATGATTTATTCAATATTTATGTGCTTATCGAAGTCGCAACAATTGTTGTCAGTATACTGATCATTTTCAAAAAAGACAGTAGATCCATCTATGATGGCATGGTTTATTTTCTTAGCAACTTAGCTTCAATGACTTTATTCTTCCTAGGCATTGGTTATATGTACAAAATCTTTGGTACCTTAGATCTAACTTTATTGGCTGAAAGAATTGCGCTAGTAGAAGACAAGAAAATCCTCATAATACCTTTCGTATTAATGATTACAGCAATTGATCTTAAATCCGCCATTATGCCACTTTTTAGTTGGTTGCCAAAGGCACACGGAACAGCAAGTGCGCCTTCCATTATATCTGCCACCTTATCTGGCTTATATGTTAAAAGCGGAATTTACTTGTTCATTCGCATCATTACTTTGTTTGACCCTGTATTTGATGGTCGAGAGGTGTTTCTTATCTTTGGATTTATGACAGCAGTCATTGGATTCATATTTGCTCTTAGCCAAACAGATATAAAACTGATATTAGCTTATCATACCGTAAGCCAAGTCGGTTTAATTGTCTTTGGACTATCTATTGGAAGCGAGTATAGTTACTGGGGTTCAATTTACCATATGCTTAATCATGCAATCTTTAAATCAACTCTTTTTTTAACCGCGGGTATTATTATTGACGAATATGGTACTCGCAACATCAGGGAAGTACGAGGTGTTTTTAAACGGATGCCATATGTATCCATTGCCATCATCTTTGCTATGTTAGGAATCACCGGTGCCCCACTTTTTAATGGCTCCTTCTCCAAATATCTAATTCAAAAGGGAACCAGTCGTTCCTTTTGGTTTGAAGTTAGTTTTTTTATCATTAATTTAGGGACAATTATGTCCTTCGTCAAATATTCAACCATGTTATTCGGCAAAAACGAAGGTCGTTTTAAAATACGCTGGAATCAAAAATTTGTCATACTTCTACTTGCAACCATATGTTTACTTGGCGGAATATTCGGTCCGTTTTTCATGGATATACTCTTTGATGTGCATGTAACCATATCAGCTAGCAGTTACATTGACAAATTCAAGCTCTACTTCTTATCCCTAGGACTTGGTATAGGTTTTTATTACTTCTTATATCACAAGATAGGATTATTCAAAAAAATAAGAGAACTTGAACTAACCTTTAACCAGATCATCATGGCCATGTTCATCTTCTTCTCTGGGTTTTTAACTTATATGATGCTTACCTACTCATAGTTTCTGTTTGTGATTGGTAGGTAATCCAAATATGTTCGTGACTGGTAAGTAATCATCATTATGTTTGTGATGGCTATGGTTACAATGACTAAATCAAATCTTCAAAATTCAATTCAACATAGGGAACACCTTGTTCTATTCGTTCTTTGCGACCATCCATAAAAATTCTAGCCCATTCAGATAAGTTAGTTACATCCTTGCTTTGATGAATAGACACATATAGAATAATCTCGCGCAACCTTATAAATAGCGGTAACTTCTGTAACCAATATTTATCAATGGGTCTTACACTCTGATATCCCTTAATAAATGTGACAAAGGACTTTTTAGTACCCTCTATATCTATATTTCCTCGCAACGTCAAACTATCATAAAACGTACTGATCGCTATATCATTCAAAAACCAGCAATAGCTTGCCTCATCAAAATCAAATAGCGATATTGAATCTTCAGTCATATGATAATTACAGGCGACTATATCACCATGAATGAGTCCATAAGCGCTTTTCGGTTGAGGCAATTGACTAATCTCTTTAATAAGGCTTTTCAATTCTTCAATTACCTTTTCATGGTCACTTGGTAAATACTGCATTGCGTTTTCTATAAATGTATTCTCAAACCATGTAGGTCTATCTTTAGTTCTTGGAGCATAGTCTTCTAGTATGTTATGAAGTTTACCAGTCATAACACCGACTCGATAAGGTATATTAGAATTCCATCGATACCAACCAAACCCTAAACCATTTGCTTCAGTAAATGCAACTGCTATAAACAGCGTGTTCTCATCGACCATCGTTTCTACAAAGTTACTGTTAACGGATGCAATGGGTTTTGCAACATCTAATTCGCGAGCAGATAGATACTGAATCATATCAATTTCAGCTTTTATCTGTTCAACCGATCGATGATTATTTAAAGTGATTCTTATATATATATTATGGCCATCCACTTGAGCTTTATACACATAATTTTGATGTGTACCTACTAAATCTGCATCAGCATAATTCACTCTAAATCTCTTCAACAATTTCTCTACAATCTCTTTATTGTATTTTGCTTTTAAATCCTTTTCCATAATGTCCACCTATTATTCAATAAACTAACGATAAAAATTCTGATACAAAGTAGATACTCTCCATCAGAATTATTAATAATCACGATACCGTTCAATATGAAGATATGAAATCATCTTTTTCCGATTGCTCATATTCATTTTCTGAAAGATATTCGATAAATGTTTCTTCACCGTATTCTCGCTAATGAATAGGACTTCAGCCGTTTCTCTATTGCTTTTACCTTCATAAACCAAGTTGATAATCTCTTTTTCCCTTTTTGTTAATGAAAATTTATCTAAAAAGTGATTGTTCTTAAAACTTGGTTCTACAATGATTGTTTGACTTAACGCATGAATTAAGCAGGGTGCAAGCAGCTCCATATAATAGATGTCGCTGTCTTTAAAATCACCGTTTTCTGCACTTCTATATAAAGTCAGGGAAGCTATATTAAATCCGTTGTTTGCATATTCACAGTTGAGAACATGTTCAAATCCAAAAGGTTTAATATATTCTTTATAATATCTTGTCTCTTTTCGGATTTCATCAACAATCAGGTCACTATCTCTAAGAAAAATGGTTCTTTTTTCATTATGAACCCAGCGACTATAACTCATGCCTACAAACTTAGTATCATAATCAAACAAGAATCGACGTTCAAAAACGCTATCAAACTTACTTTTCATAACAGGTTCAACTAATTTTATCTTTTCATTGCTTAATTTACATATTTCAAAAACTGCAAGATCATAATCGATCAATTCTATTAACTCTTCAAGAAAATTTCTTCTCGTTTCTATTTCAGGTAGAAATTTATTCATTTTCTTAGCAATATTATTTACAATAATTAAACCATTATCAAATTCTTCCATGATATTGTTCCCTTCTTGTCATAATTAGATACTAAATAACTATAATAGTATTCTATTATACCATAGATTGTAACACCAAAAAAAGTTGATACTGTTAGAATTTGAAAAGGAATAATCATCTCGATACCCAGTCTGCTTATGTTACAACTTCAAAGACTGTCTTAGCAACTTAATGCTTTCATCTCGATGAGTTTTACTTAGTACGCCTATGGATGCCATGATATAGTCGTTATCTATTAATATTGTTGCATTATCATTGGGAGTTAACTTCAACCCTCTATTTAAGCCGAGCATCTTTTCCAGTATTTCAACTCTTTTAGGAAGCTTGGTTAGTGCACCTCCCGTACCGACAATATACTTAACTGCAGTCAGATCTTTACCTTGGGCTATCCTTTTCTTACCTGTCGTAGAATACAGATCGATCATTGATCCAACATGTCTATCCATAGCCGTTTCACATGCAATCATTGCAAGTTCCTCAACAAACTTTTTTTCGATATCTGTTTGTGGAATTGGTTTTGGATTGTTGATTAAGTCTTCAAGTTCTTCAATTGAAATATTGATTCTTTTTGCAAGTTTATCCAGTGTTGTCAGTTCAATAATGTTATGTACATTCAGGTATACACCTAAATCACCTTCTACCGTTCTCTTTGCCATTGGTTCCGGTGAAATCATAAGGCTTGAAATCTCCTCATTGCCTTCAGTAACTGAGTGGATATCCGTCGTTGCACCTCCAACATCAACAGTAACCACATCACCTAATATCTCGTAGAATAATTTTGTAGCTTCCATGACACCTGCTGGAGTTGGTATAATATTTCCGTTAACCATATCTCTGACTTTTTTCATTCCAGGTGCATGTGTGATGTGTTCTTCAAAGACATCTTGGATAACTTTTCTAGTGGGCTCCACATTCAACTGATCGATCTTGGGATATACATTTTCAACAAGATACAGTTTACTCTTGCAGTGTTTAAAAATAAGTTTCATCTCAACTTGGTTTTGTATATTACCCGCATAAATAATTGGAATATCCAAATCTAACCCCGCCAAAAGTCCAGCATTATAAATGGCCGTGTCTCTCTCGCCGTAATCGACCCCACCCGCTAATAGTATGATATTGGGGCTGATTTCCTTTATTGCGTCCAGCTCAGTTTTCCTAAGCCTACCCGCTGTGACCATATGAATATTAGCCCCTGCACCAAGCGCTGCCTCTTTCGCCGCACGAACCGTCATATCATAAACGAGTCCATGCACCGTCATTTTCAAACCACCGGCAGCGCTACTGGTTGCAATAAGTTCATTGTATGTAATATGGTCGATACCCAAGTTTTTTTGCAAATCGACTATTGCCTCTGTGAGACCAATGTTAACATCGCCTTCTTCAACCGTTGTCGGTGATTGTCCAAATCCGACAAAACATACTTCACCTTTAATCATAAATCCGTTAACTACAGTGGTCGTGCTTCCGATTTCAGCAACAAGTATATCAATATTCATCATTGGCTCCTTCCTGCAACGCTCTATTTCAGAGACTTGTCACTATTGATAAAACCATTATTTTCTATTTGTAACAAGGAATGTTGCAACTTGCTTGCCTTTAGTACCTCTTCCAAATCCAGCATCGATACCGGTCTTTAATGCTAATTCACTAATAACTTGAGTTCCGCCACAGATAATATTCACTTTATCCCTTATACCTTTTTCAACACATAATTCGTGTATCTTTTTCATATTTTTATAATGTATTTCATCGTGGCTAATAATCGTTGATGCCAGAATAGCTTCCGCATTCAGTTCAATTGCTGCATCAACCAATTTTTCAATAGAACAAGAGGTTCCGAGATATTCGACTTCGATACCCCATTTTTCGATACCACCATGTTTAATGTCAATGATTTCTCTAAGTCCAACGGAATGTTCATCTTCACCAATGGTAGCAGCAACCACTTTTAACGGTTTCTTGTCCAGTTCTTCCCACAATTCGTCATCCGACAATACTAATGGTTCTTCCGGGATCTCTAGCTGACTTATATCAACTGAAAAATCAATCTTGCCCTTAATCTGCACTCTTGTACCTTCTGACGGATGCATTTCTTCTAAATGGATTACTTCCGGATTATTCATATTCATTTTTTTGGCTATCTCAATACTTGCAAATTCAGCCGTTCGTTTATCTGTTGGCAGAAAAAGTTCCAAGACAACCGTTCCATCCGCTAACCACTGAACCTCCGGCTTGATCAGATTCGTGTTTCTGAATTCTTCCGCCTCTTGTAGACGTACATTGACATTATCTTCTTCGTCAAGTTCATCGATAAATATGATTTTGTCAGGTTTTTCAAAGGTACAACCATCAATCAATTTTGATGGATTACCAACTGCGTCTTCATCATATTGGGCAACATTATTATTGCCAAAGTGAGCCGTAACAGGCGCCATGTAATCAGCATCACGCTTGAATACAGTTCCTGCGCCAATTCCGCCATCTATTTTCCTGCCAATACCGTCACCGTTTCTTTCAGGATATTTACCGGAGTCAACAAAGAATCCTTTTTCCACAGCTTCAAAATATCCACCGACTTCAAGTAATTCTTCAAGATACAAAACGGCTCTTTCCTTAAGCTCTCTTACTTCTTTCGGAAGATACCCTTTGTCGCTTATTCCAACCATCTCAAGGAGTCCATCCATTGCAACAAGACTTTGTTTAGCGGTATCACATGCTTCAATGTTGTACATATGCCATGGAACGTTTCTACCCTCGTCAGGTGTTATTGTCGATTGGATATCCGCACTCGTCAACTTAGAAATAAGCATGTTGAGAACATGTGTAACTGTAGCTTCTCTCGACGAGGATGTTATATATTTAGTGTTTTGTTGAGCTCTCATTCTATATTCACCAAAGAAGTCCCTAAGAGCAACAGCATATGGCAGATCATATTTCATGCAAGGAACCGGCGCTGCTGAAGGAGGCACAGTGGAAAGGCAAATATTCCCTTTTTCCATGCCTACTTTATGTGAAAATATACTATTGATACCATGCTGAACCAATAATTCCGGCATAACCTTCCAGGCATCTCTAGCCGTAGCATTCGCATTATGTGCACCGTCAATCTGAGCTATCTCACCCCAAGACATAACACATTTGCTTTCAGCTGCATCAACATAACTCCTCACCATATTGATATTTCTGTATAAGACATTGTATTGAGGGTCTTGATGAGCACCGTTAACACCCTCTTCTGAGAACATGACTGCAATCTCTGGCCCTGCTACGCCTGAAATGTAAGAATGATAATTAATAGGTCTTCCAACTTCTTCTTCAATGAAATCCAATGCTTTTCTATGGCACCTTACTTGTTTTCTTGAAACAGGAATACCGCCAATACCTTGTGGTGTCCCTTCAATCAAACTATCATAATGGGATTGACCGGCCGTACGAATAACCATAATATGGTCTGCTCCATGCCATGCACTCATTCTCATCCTTCTGATATCATCTTCAAACCGACCGGATGCTATCTCGGTTGTTATACTCTCAACGGGTTGTGGATCAAGGTTTTCAAAATATTGAACAGCGCTTGGAATACCAATACTATTCTTTAATGGCTCAGAGCAATCTGAATAAGTATGTCCCTTCATTACTAAATTAGGAACCTTTTTCCTCCACGTCCAACCACGTCTTTTAGGTCTGTAGTTTTCAATATCATCCAAAATATCTCTGATATCTAATTTTTCATTTGGTTTATAATCTCTCATTCTATTCTCCTATTCAAATATCAAGTTATTCCAATGTTTACCTTCTAGCATTTCTAGACCGGCTTCTCTGATAGAAAGTCCGTTTTCTTTAGCTGCTTTGTAAACCAAATGGCCAGCTCCTTTTGATATTAAGCCTCTCTCTATCGCCATTTCAACAAGTGGTTTAGCCTCAATGCTACTGAATCCCATACGAAGCAGTATACTTCGTTCAATACTAGGTGATGTATGTGTTCTAGCAAGTTCAATCAATGGATCTACTGTTACCCCTAAAAGCTCCCAAAATCTGTTGTGCAATTCTTCATCTGACAACTTATCAAGGTGTTTTCTTCTTGTTTGAAAATCATCTTCTCTTTTCAAATAACCTTTCATTCGTACCTCCTATTTATTTCATCTATGATTTCTTTGACAAACTCAGTTGTAGAATTTGTATCTTCTGCAAGAAAACGGATATCATCTTCTGATATGTTATCAACGTTTACTATTGCTTTGCTGATATATGACTTCTTCAACTTATCCATATCCAAATCAACTGCTTTGATCAAGCTTGGATGTTTGGGAAGTATAATATTAAGTCCACATATTTCTTCACGTGGGTCTCCGATAGCAATATCAATTCCCATTTCCTTAGCAAAGAATAGCTGTGGCTGAAGATGTTTACCCGCTCCTGTATATTCTGTTTCCTGAACTAGAATGAGTTTATCTTCATCTAACTCTTGAGCAATGCTAAAGGCTGCAGCCAATGCAATATTTCCTGCCGGCCCTCGCTCTAAACCTTCAATCTGTGCTAACGCTTCCGTCATATAGAATACTTCGCCTTGATTAACCGTTACGTATCGATCCATATATCTAAGCGGACGACCTGCAGAGCGAGGTACATCAGAACGGTCAGGGAAAGTTGCAAAAGGTATTCCGAATCCTGTATGACCCGTTGTAAAGGATTTCCTGTTAAACTGACGATCGCTTGCCATGTGTAAACCCTTTAAATTCACACTGGCGCCTACAATGCTTGTTTCAGGTGCACCTGCTTTTATAAGCCCTCTTGCCGTACCTGTCAGATTTCCTCCACCCGCATTTGTGCAAACAACAACATCCGGATTTCTACCTTCTCGTTCCATGAATTGTTTAGATATCTCATAACCTAATGTTTCAACTCCAGCAATCCCAAAAGGAGAATACAAAGATGCATTAAAAAACCCGGTACTTTCTAACAATTTCAAAAATTCATAGAACAGCTCCGGTCCAACGGACAATTGAATAACTTCCGCACCGTAAGCTTCGCATTTTCTCGCCTTTTCTATAATTTCCGGTTGCCCTTGACCTTGAGAATCATAACATTCTTGTACAATAATGCACTTCAGTCCATGCATCGCTGCTTGAGAAGCAACAGCTGCACCGTAATTACCGCTAGTTGCTGCAATAACACCTTTGTAACCAAGTTTTTTGGCATGATAAACGCTAACGGCAGCACGACGAGCTTTAAAACTACCCGAAGGATTTGTCGCTTCATCTTTAATGAATATCCTAGCCCCTTTGCCCTTGGGTGAAAGTTTTCTGACGATTTTTGTGATATTTTTCAATTCAATGATCGGCGTATTTCCAACCGAATGGTCCCTTTGGATTTTTATTATTTCATCCAGACTATATCCTGCTTCTTTCATCATTTTTTCATAATCAAAGGCGATACTACCACTCTCAAATCCTTCATAATCAATGCCGATAGCATTCTTCATTATTTGATTTTTCCTGCTCATTACATTGTCATAGCTCATATTAATATCCATTTTACTCACCTAACATTTCTCTTAATTGTTTACCTATGTAAAGAGGTTCAAAAACACCAGATCCAAAATTAACATCAAAACTCGGATTAATTTCCAATAATTCTCCCGTTATGAATCTGCCGATTATTGTCTCAACTTCAACAGTATCACCAACTGTTGCAATGTCATTAACCAAAAATCCTTTATCCCACATTTCAAATGGTACTTTCTTCGTATCTTCAGGCAGGTTTTCACCACGTTCTCCCACATTTAATATCACGTTGTAAATCCTTACCCAATCACCCTTATTCGCATTCATTATTTACCTCCTAATCAATAAAATCTCTCATGTCTCCTAAAACCGCTCTTGGAACAGGTAAATCAATCATCGTTTTCAATCCTGGATTTGCATTGATCACATGGGGAATCATATTGACACACATGGCAATTGTTCCGATTCCTCCTTCAACCTCTGGCGTGATAGCCATGTTGATCTCCGGAGTACCTTTAATTGTTATGTAATCGCCTGTATGTATCCCAACCATTTCCGGTTCGATTTGTTGTGGATGAATCATATCGATTTTCAATTGGCTATCAATATAGCATTGACCTGTCATATTAATTCCAGCCAGGTTTCCTGCTTTGGCAAAACCATGGGGTGATTTTCTGTCGACTTCAGTCAAAATCGGTTTCATCTGTTGTTCAAACTTATCTATTTTCCAACCCAATGCATCAGAAATCATATGAACGCTTTCAATAAATCCTACATGACCTGCCAACTCATCTTTATCCACTCGTTTATTAAATTCTTCTAAAGTGATCCCTACGCCTTGTTCTTCCATAACCGTTTCACCAAATGGGGAAAGACTATTCACTCTTTTTGCTTGAATGTGATCAACCGTTTCCATACACCCAGTCAAACACACAACTAATAAATCCATAATCATTCCAGGATTTATTCCAGTTCCTAAAACCGTGACTCCGTTTTCTTTGGCAATTCTATTTATTTCTTTGGCTAACTCAGGTTCTTTAGCTTTTGGATATGCCATTTCTTCGGCTGTCGTTATGACATTAATCTTCTTTTCTAGAATAAGTTTCATTTTTGAAAACGCATCATTTGTATAAGAATCAGTTGCTAAAAGACATAAATCGACTTTTTGGCTACCTAAAACTTCGTTAATATCACCGTTGATGATGACATCTTTACATTGATCCACATTCAGAACTTCTGCAACACTTTTTCCTATTCGGTTTGGGTGTATATCACATACGCCAACTATTTCAACACCCTTTTTTTGTAAAAGCAATTTGCCCATACCTGCACCCATTGCTCCAAAACCCCAGATTGCAATTTTAATAGTCTCCATTTCTTACCTCCGTTTATTATTTATTATTTGATTAAGGTATTAAAAGGTTAAGTTGATTTCATACGTAATATGGTGTTTATACGTTTCAACTAAATACCATTTTGTGTATGAAGTCTTACGAAACTGCCTTTTGACCCTCTAATCCTATTTACTCCATTTTCACGAATGAATGTATACTTTCTTGACGTACTCGCTTGTCATCACGGATAGAATGCCGCCATATTTCAACTTGAATTGAATGGTTTCTCCTACCTTGTAGTTATGTTCAGATTTCGTTACATCCACAATCATATGATCGCTACTGCATCCTAATACTTCCATATTGTCATCAAACGGAACCAATCCATCCATACGAACATCTTGGACTCCAATTGCACATATTGCCCTTGCCATATTTCCTTTGTCAATATGAACCGGTTTATCGCCAAATGCATCGACACCTGATTCTCCAATGGGCAATGAGGGTTTATTCTTCAATTCTATGATCTCTGCTTCCAATACAAACACATCATCGAAGGCGCCTGTCACCTTATTGCCAAAGGCTGTTTCTTTACCGCAAACAAATAATTCACCTATTCTCAAATTATTTATTTCAGTTGGTAAATCGTCATTTTCCACTAAATAATAAGAACTTGAGTTTCCTCCCGAAACATATTCCAATTGAATATTGAATCGGTTCTCAATCTTATGCTTAATTTCCAATAGTTTTGTCATATGGCTTCTTTTGGGTATAATGGCACCATAACAGGTTAGATTTGTACCTATACCTAGAACATTGACTCCGTCCAGCAATAATGTTTTTTGTACCGCTGTATATAATTCCTTTTCATTATAGAAGCCTTCTCTTAAATCTCCCAAATCCACCATTAGAATGACATCATGCCTTTTTCCTTGCTTCACAGCTTCCTTAGAAATCAATTCCAATGTACTGATTTCCGAGTTAAGAGATATATCCGAATATTTAACTACATCTTCAATTTCACTCTGCATTGGTATACGTAACATGACTTTTTGAATAGGAAGGTGTTGTAGTTTTCTTAAATTTTCGACTCTAGAATCAGCAATGGCTCGGAGTCCTAATTCTTCATATACACTGGCAATAACCGGATCACCGCAAAAAACCTTACTCACCCCAAAGATGTCTATGTTCTTGTTGTGGCATTTTTGTTTAACCACTTTTATATTGTTTCTGAATTTATTTAAATCTATCAGTACTCGCGGATACATTATTGGCCGTCCCTCCTTTTTAGGTTATTTCATTTCTAAAAACAACTCACTTCTATCTCATTATCTCTTTTCGACTATCAAGTCACTTTCTATCTCTATAATCTCACCATTCTTTATGTACACTCTTGGAACGGAGTAGCCTGTTCTACATACTATTTCATAGCTTATTGTCCCCGCTTTTAATGCTACTTCATCGATTGAAATGAAATTGTTCTCACTTTTTCCAAAAATAATGACTTCATCCTCTACCGACACATCTTCCATATCCATTATATCAACCATAAACATATTCATACAGATACGACCAACGATACTTCTTCGCTGATCATTGATAATGACCTCGCCCTTATTACCTAGACTCCTAAATAATCCATCACTATAACCTAGGTTAATCGTTGCAATTTTCATATCCTTTTGAGCTATGAATGTGTGACCGTAACTAATACCTTCACCTTTTTTCAGTTCCGATATACTTGCAATGTAGGACTTAAATTCCATACATTCCTTTAATTTGATAGATTCTTTACTAACTTCGTTTGATGGATATAATCCATATAGCATAATACCTTCTCTTACCATATCAAGATGCATTTGCTTCGAATCAATAATACCACCGCTGTTACATATATGCTTAATTCCCAACCGGACATTTTTACTCTCTAAATAATCAGTAAGATTGCAGAATCTTTCAAATTGAATGTCTGTAGCGGTCTTATCCGCACTATCACTACTGTGCAAATGTGAAAAAATACCACATATTTCAATATTCTTAAAACGACTTATTTTTACAATCTCCTCCAAATTATTATGATTAAATCCTAACCTATTCATGCCTGTATTCACTTTAATATGCACTTTCGTCAAGGCAAATTCATTTAATATTTCAGCTTCTTCAATTGTGCCGATTGTTTGTATCAAGTTATTGCTAGCTAATTTCTCTAACAAAAATTTTGGTGTATAACCTAAGATTAATATGTCAATATCTTTAAATCGTTTACGTAATCTAAGCGCTTCTGTTATTGTGCTTACACATATGATTTTAATGCCGTTTTCAATAAGCGCTTGTACAACGTGTGTTTCCCCATGTCCATATGCATCCGATTTCACTACACAACTCACAATGGTATCATCATCTACCCATTTGCAGACTTCTTTGTAATTGTGAATTATATTGTCAAGGTTAATGCTTGCATATGCCCCTGTTAGCTTAAATTCTTTCATAATATTGCTCCTTTTACTAGCTTTTACTAGCTTTAATTCACTTCCTCTACTTAAATAGTAACGCTTTTTCCATATAGCTACAATATTACTAAGTTGTATACTTTTGTACTACAAAGGTTGTATTTACAAGTACTCTTAAAGTAGTAGTTTTTGGTGCTAGTAAAGTAGTAGTTTATTGTGTCAGTAAAGTAGCCGTTTCCTGCGACGGCACAAAAAAGCTGCGGCTCACGGTTTTAATCGTTAGCTGCAGCTTTTGAACATCTGATCTATGTACTATCGGTTTATGTCGCCATAAGATAGATTCTCAGGTACTACAAACTCGTTCGGCTTATGTCGCCATAAGGATAGATTCTCTGGTACTACAACGTAGGCTGCTTATCCAGGATAGGATACAAGACCTATCTCATGAGACTTTGAATCACTGGTTAGATTTCCTTACGGGGTCTGAGTGCGTTTTACGCTTCAGTAGCCCACTAAGAAATCAACCTAGGATGAGCGCAATGTCATTAAGTTAAGGACAAAACATGTAGAATTTGGCCATAAAACATAAAAGTTGCTGATTCATTATTTGGAAAGTTAGCATTAAATTTTGTGTAAAAATTGTTTTTCATTCTTGCCCT
>Ga0314774_1000620_pt1 | contig 26790 bp, 22 predicted proteins | sample MetaGCBIA2018_FD_204515 | JGI IMG/M metagenome (GOLD analysis project Ga0314774, IMG submission 204515) | Cryopeg brine microbial communities from Beaufort Sea near Barrow, Alaska, United States - CBIA 2018 | ecosystem: Environmental > Aquatic > Marine > Coastal | place: USA: Alaska | collected...
TTCAAACAGGTTTTTACTTACCTTGGCCATTGAAAAGTATAACAAGAGCCGTATGATGGGAGACTATCACGTACGGTTCTGTGAGAGGCTCGGGGTGAAATTCCCCTTGTCTACTCGACTACTAACCATTGGCAATAATTATGAATAAACTAATGGCAGTAATTTTACCCTTATCTTAATTCTTGTCCAATGCGAAAGATAAATGTATCGAAAATGAAAATTTTGGTTTAGGTAGTGATTTCAATTCAATCGACTATAGTTTTAGATGTTCAACTTATTATTTTTCATACAAGGGAGATGCATCTATACGCAAATGAAATATTTTCAATTACAACTAAATATATTTTAAGATTATTTTGAGGGTTTACTAAATTTTGAAAATGAAAAATTACATTTTACTGGCACTAGGGCTGTTTGGCTTTGCCGCAATTGGTCAAGAAAAACTAGCGATTATTGACCTCGACGAAATTAATAATTCCATTGAATTAAAAACTCAGGAAGAGGATTACGAGGGCGTTCTTGAAGTTCTGGAAAAGATCAACAAAAATGATACGGCTTACGCCAGTTCACTGATAAGAAAATCCTACTATTTGATGGCTTTAGAGCGGTATGAAGAAGCCGTTGCAACCATAGATAAGGGACTTACAATGAAAATTGGTGATCTAAAAAGTTCGTTTTACCAAAACAAAGGGGTCTCCTTTATCAAACAGAAAAATTTTGAGAAAGCCATTACAACCTTTGACGAAGGCTTAGAAATTTTCCCGGAAAATCATTTATTGCTTTACAACAAAGCCGTTGCTCTTGAGGGAAGTGGTCTACTTAAGGAGTCGGTTAAAGCCTTAGAACAAGTAATTGCTATCCGTCCTCTTTATGCCAGCGCATATATAAAACTTGGTTCTATTTACTATGCTCAGGAACGCCCTACGCAAGCGTTAATGGCATTTAACCTGGCACTGATGTTAGAACCAGACGGTGAAAGTTCGTTTGCAAGACTTAAGTGGATCAACACAATGTTTAGTTCAGAGAACGATAACAAGCGAACTCCCGGCCTGATGCTTTCTGAAGACGATAAGGCTTTTGATGACATTGATCTGATAATAAGCAACCGGATTGCCTTGAACAAAAATTATGAAATAGACAGTGATATTGATTTTGAATTGATCAAACAAAATCACGCACTCCTGGTGAAGCTTGAGGATTTTAAAGGCAAAGGCGGTTTTTGGAGCGAAAAAGTAGTTCCCTTTTATCAGTGGATTAAGGATTCTGAAAATTTTGATGCTTTTAGCTATACCATTTCCTATTCCATAGAAAATGAAAAGTTCAAAAAGATTGTTCAGAAAAAAACTAAGGATGTTAAGGAATTTCTTGGCGTCGCACTTCCTGCCTGGACTACAATTATTAAAAAGGATAATAAAGCGCTATTCAGTGACAAAAGAGTTCAATACGTATATCAGGGAAATATTTTTTACCTGGGCGCTATGGGTACTTTGGAAGGTGACGAAAAACAAACCGGAGAATGGTTCTATTTTAATGAACAGGGAAGAATAGACACAGAAGCACATTATGATGAGAATGGAGCGCGCACCGGTAATTGGATATGGTACAACGATCAATTAGAAATTAGGGAAGCGGCCATTTATCAAGATGGTGAACTGGAAGGGGAGAATACTATTTTCTACCCAAATAGACAATTGTCGGTCAAGGCATTTTTTAAAGATGGGGAACTCAATGGCGAATACCTCTACTACAATGAAAAGGGCGCACTCAAAGAAAAGAAATATTACGAAGCTGGAAAATTAACAGGTACCTACACCTCCTACTTCAGTGTAGGCGAAGAAATTCCAGAATTTATTATCCCTTACAAGAAGGACAAGGTACAAGAAAAAGCCAGTGAGTATTATGCCAATGGAAAACTATATTCGGAAATTCCCTTTAAAGATGGAAATCGACATGGTACAGAAAAAACACTCCATTTAAATGCTAATATTACCAGTGAGATAACGTATGTAGAAGGTGTGCTTCAAGGTCCCTATAAGTCATATCATGCAGATGGTGAGATTTTTGAAACAGGCACGTATAAGGAGGACCTTTTACAAGGACCCTATACCTCCTATTACCCGGATGGAACATTACAAAGTGAGGCCAGCTATTTAGATGGCTCACTTGACGGAAGCTACACCTTTTACGATTATGATGGCAAAAAACATTATAACTTCACTTACAAAAAAGGGGACATCATCGATTATAGATATTTCAATAAAAAGGGTGAAGTCCTAAAAGAAGGAAAAAAACGGGGAGGCGAATTCTATTACAACGGCTTTGCCCCTAACGGAAACCTTACTTCTGAGGGGCTCTATGATGTTTCGGGTGGACGAAAAGGAGAATGGAAATATTATGGTCAAAATGGTAATTTAATATCAAAAGGCACTTTTGAGGATGATTTGACACAAGGAATTTATACTAGATACTATCCTGATGGTACCAAAGAATGGTCAGGTAATTTTAGAAACGACACCCTTACCGGTTATTATGCAAACTATCTTAGAAATGGCAATATAGAGAATCAGGGAGGTTATAAAAATGGGTTGCAGCAGGGAGAATGGCGTTTTCATTATGCTGATGGAAGTTTAAAAAGTATCAACTTTCTACATAAGGGAGAATTTCAGGGAGAGCAAAAATATTTTGGCACTGATGGAAAACTAACAAACACTGCTTTATACAATCACGACAATCTTATATCTGAAACTTATTATGACCGGAACGAAAAACAATTTCAGGAAATAAACTATAAACCTTCAAAAGAAGATACGTTGCTGATATATAAACATTACAATGGAAAAACATTTACCGAGACTTCTTACATCCACGGAATAAAACATGGAGCATTTAACTCGTATTTCTTTGACGGAAAATTAGAAAACGAAGGAGAATATCTCAACGACTCTCAAAACGGCGCTTGGACGTGGTACTTTGAAAACGGAAAACCTAATATTAAAGCCACCTACGTCTTAGGCAATCTGGATGGTGAGTTCATCAGGTATTATGAAAATGGGCAAATTGAGGATTCAAATTTCTTCGATTTGGGTGTTTCTGTGGGAACATGGAAGTCCTATTACGAAGACGGCACCCTCTTCACTAAAAACTTATATCTCAATGGAAAACTGGACGGGCGTAAAGAATTTTACAGTCCAACAGGAAGGCTGCAATTGATTCGCTTTTATGACCACGGCACCCTAATTGGTTATAGCTATAGCGATACCGATGGAAATGAGTTGGCAATGATTCCCATAGCCAATGAAACCTCCAAGATCACTGCGTACTATGACAATGGAAAAATTTCGAGGGAGCTGGAATTTGAAAACGGAGAATACGCAGGCGCTTACAAAACCTACTTTTATAATGGCCAACTCAAAGAAGAGTTTGTACACGAAAATGGTGAGTATAAGGGGCCTAAAATTTCCTACTATGCCAACGGAAATATTAAAGAGCAAGAGGAATTTTTAATTGGTGTGCTTCACGGAAAATCTACAAAATATTATGAAGATGGTGCGCTAATGGAAGAAGCCCATTACAAAAATGGCGTCCAAACAGGAAATGCAGCCAGTTATAATAAAACCGGAAAAAAGGTAAAATCAGAAGATTATTTTAATGGAAAAATATATACACAGCAGACTTTTTAGTTTTAAGAACTTATGGGTCGTTTTGATTCTGGTAGCCACTTCTGCACAGGCTCAATATTCTGAAATTTTTAAGAAGTATAAGGAAAAGCATCCTGACGCCACTGTTGTTCGCCTAAATCAGGAGTCTAATCTTTTTATCACGCTTGACAATGGCACGTTTGATATTGTTCAGGAGAACATAGAGGAGAATTTATACCTCAATGAGTCAGCCACACAAGGATCTCAACAATCCTTAAACTTTTCAACTTTTTTTGAGTTGGAAGACATCGAGGCTTCTGCCTTTAACTACGAAGACAACAAATATAAAGAAGAAAAAGTTTCTGAGTTTACTGAAAAAGACGAGATGGGCGAATCTTTTTATGACGATACAAAATCGATAAATTTTATTTATTCCAATCTTAAAAAAGGTTCCAGGTCTAAGCTTAAATATTCCCAGAAAATAAAGAATCCACGCTTTTTAACTCCGTTCTATTTTGGCGATTTTTCTCCCATAGCTCAGAATAAATTCAGTATTACCGCAGATGCTTCGGTGAATTTAAAATTCAAACAGTTTAATACAGAGGGAGTGGATATCGCTTTCACTAAACAAGAAAAACGCGGGAAGATCATTTACACATGGGAATTAAAAGATGTAGATGCCTTTGATTATGAATCCCAATCATCAACTTATAAAAATGTACTTCCGCACGTGGTTCCGTTTATCGCATCTTATCAGATAAATGGCAATACGGTGCCCGTACTTAGTGAAACCAGAGATCTTTATAACTGGTATTACTCGTTGGTCAAAGATGTGAATCAAGAGCCAGCAGACCCCGAACTTATAGCACTTACTAAAAGTCTTACCGATGGTTTGGATAGCGATCTGGAAAAAGTAAAAGCCATCTATTACTGGACACAGCGCAACATCAAATACATCGCTTTTGAGTATGCCCTTGGCGGATTAATTCCCAGAGAGGCCAATCAGGTTTTTAGGAAAAAATATGGCGACTGTAAAGACAATAGCAGTATTCTTTATAAAATGCTTGAAATTGCCGGATTAAAAGGTCATTTAACCTGGATTGGCACCCGCAGTATTCCTTACAGTTATGAAGAAGTGCCAGCGCCCATTGTGGACAACCACATGATTCTGAGTTACTTTGAAGGTGCTGATATTTATTATCTGGATGCTACCGGCAGAAATATTCCAATAACGTATCCATCCTCCTTTATTCAGGGAAAAGAAGCGCTTATTGCCCTTGACGACAGCAACTATCGTATTGCTAAAGTTCCTGTTATTCCTGCCGAAAAGAATTCTGTTAAAGATAGTACCCAGCTCAAAATAGAAGGAGGGCAACTAGTTGGCTCAACAAAAGTAGAAATTTCCGGTTATAACAAAACCGATTATATCTATGCGCTGGGAAATTTTAATACAAAGAGTGATCGCGATAATTTTTACAACGATAATTTTCAAAAAGGGAACAATAAATTTATTGCCCAGAACATTTTAGAAACCAATAAGAACGATTACGACAAAAACATGATTGTCACTTACAAGTTTACCATTGGTGATTATTTCAAGCAATTTGGAGATCAGATTTTCATCAACCTCAATCTCAATAAATACATTTCTCAATACCGCACAGATCCTAACCGTAAGCGCGACATTGAGGTAGATTACAAAAACTATTATACTTTTGAAACTGAACTTCAAATTCCCGCAGGATACAACGTCGAATATCTTCCAGAGTCACAAACTTTTAGCAACGACTTTATAAAAGCGACCATTTCCTATACCCTGCTTAATAGAAAAATAAAATATAACCACACCGTAACCTGCGACTATTTAATCCTCGATCTTGACGAGCAAAAGGAAGTTAATAAACTCATCAAAGACGTTGAAAAGGCATATAAGGAAGTGGTAACTTTTACTAAAATAGAATAACATACTATGAAAAAAACAATCTGTTGTTGGGCGCTTTTATTGATAGCACCTCTACTCTTCGCACAAGAGGATCCATTTTATAAAAACTATTCCTGGGAAGAAAATCCTGACTTTTCCGTAAAGGCTTTAGATACCACATCGATCCTTGGTCTTAAGGATAAAATTGTCTCTGAATTTATTTATGAAGGCGAGGATTTTTTGGAGTATTTCTTAGAACACAAAGCGGTGTGGCTAAACAGCGATGAAAGCATTGAAGAATATAACAAGATCTATCTGCCGTATACCAACAGTTCAGAACTTCTTATTAGTAGAGCACGGGTAATTAAACCTGGCGGTGAAATTGTAGAGCTTGACGAGTCAAAAATTCTAACGGCCGAAGACGAGGAAACACAACGTGTTTATAAATTTTTCGCCTTTGAAGGCATAGAAAAAGGAAGTATCATCGAGTATTATTATGTGGTAAAACGCGAACCTGAATATTCGGGCAAGCGACTCACTTTTCAGACTTCATATGATAAAAATGATGTTGCTTTTGATCTTTATTCGCCTTCCAACTTAGTGTTCCAATTTAAAAGTTTCAATGATCTGCCTGAAATTTCAAAAAATACGCTCTCTGAAGAAAAACAACATTGGACCATGCGCGCCGCAGAAATGCAGGGGATAGAGGAAGAAAGTCAGGCGCCTTATAATGCCTCAAAGGCCTTTGTAATCTATAAACTAGATCAAAACCTTTCTAATAATAAAAAGGATATTACTTCCTACAGCAAGGTTTCGCAGAATCTATACAATTTCTATTATGGCGAAATTGACAAAAAAATACAGAAAAAGCTCATTAAATTTTTGGACGAAGCAGGTGTAAAAAAAGGTGTGGAGACAGATGAGATACTCCGAACACTGGAATCCAACATAAAAACAAATGTTTACCTCGGGCAAGGCGGAAATGCAGGCAGCGAGCTGGAGAGCGTCCTCGATCAAAAAGTGGCCAATTCTACAGGAATGGTGAAGCTGTTTATTTCACTTTTCAGGACTTTGGATATCAAGCATGAACTGATATTGACCAGTGACCGTCAAGACCTAAAATTTGATCCGGAATTTGAAGCAAACACGTTCCTTAATGAGTTTCTGTTCTACTTTCCGAAAACCGATAAGTATATGGCACCAACAGAGTTCGACTCGCGTTACGGTTTTCCAACGGCTTTTCTGACAGATACCTACGGACTGCACATTAAGGAGGTTGCTTTGGGTGATTTTAAATCGGCCACGGGAAAAATCAAATATATCAATCCCGTTCCTGCAGAAGAAACTGTAGATAAAATGATTATCGATGTCAATTTTGATCCCGAAGATCTCACGAAGACTACTATTAAACTTGACCGTTCTATGGGTGGCTACTACGCGATGTATATGCAACCCTTTATGAACCTTATTCCCGAAGAAGACAAATCCGAGCTTCTTGAAGAATTTGCCAAAAGACTAGACAAAAGTGCAGCCATAAAAAGTAAGGAAATGAATAATGCCGATCCCGCACTTTTTGGCATAGAACCCTTACAGTTTGTAATCGATTTTGAGTCGGAAGCTTTTGTGGAAAAAGCAGGAAGCCGTTACCTTTTTAAAGTGGGTGACCTTATTGGCAGGCAAATACAGATGTACCAGGAAAACGTGCGCAAACTCCCGCTGGAAGATGAGTTCACGCGCACCTACTACCGTACTATTAATATTAAAATTCCGGAAGGTTATCGCGTGGCCAATGCTGAGGATATTAACATTGATAACTTTTATTCCAAAGACGGAAAAAAAGTACTGATGTTTAAGTCGTTTTATGAAATGGATGGCGACATCTTAAAAATCACTGCTGATGAATTTTATAAAATCAATAAAATTTCAAAAGAATTCTTCGAAGATTACAGAACGGTTGTAAACAGTGCTGCTGATTTTAATAAGGTGACTTTGGTCTTGGAACCCAAATAAATCCTGGGTATAAATTCTTCTAAATTCAATTGGAGTAATTCCTCATCACAAAAGTATTTCCAGCAACAAGGATCAGGCCTATGATTATTTTTACCTTTAAAAATTAGGCCTTTTGTTGGTATTTGTCATCACTAAATGCCATTTTATGCGTTAGTGATGGTAAATACCAATATTATCGTAAATTATTTTGAATTAGTTACCTATTATTTTTTACAAAAGACGATCTGTTGATGGTTGCAGAATCAATGAATATAAAAAGGGCAAATGCAATCATTGAAGGGATTAGTAAAAAAGTGGCTACCTGGGATGTATATGCTGAAATAACAAATGTGTCCCCCGAATTAAAGAATGCTATTAAGGAAACTTTGATTAAGATGCACTAAGCTGGAGACCTCTCCGAGAAGAACATAGGAGAAACAAGGAGTTTAATACTTACAAAACTCTCAACACTGTTGAGATATTGACGTGTTCTGCTTCATTCTAAAGGAAATTTCGTCTTTGAAAAAAAATAAATCAGGTTGAAATTAAATTGTAACTAATTCGTTACATTTGTAATGTGAGGGAAATCGATATTACAGAAGAATGTCTTGAATTTGTGGACAATCAAGGCGAAAGGGTTTCGCTGAAATTCTTCCAACTTGTTGAAGTTATTGGAGAGTTGAAAGTCGTAAACGCAAACTTTCTTAAAAAACTGCAATCCACACAATTTTATGAACTACGGATTAAAGCAGGCAATGAATATCGAATTGTAATCTTTGCAATCGACCATCCGAATTTTGCAGAATGCACCAAAGCTGTGTGCCTTTGCGGATTCCAGAAAAAATCAACAAAAGATTACAAGAAAGCGGTAAAGCAAGCGGAAAAAATATTAGAAGAATACCTAAAAGAAAAGTAACTATGGGAAAGTCAATAAATGCAAAGGAAGTGATTGCCAATCGGTACGGGAAAGAAGGAACAAAAGAACGTGAGAAATTCCGGGAAGATGCTTTTTCCTATTATTTTGGTGAAATCATTAAAAATCGCAGAAAGGAACTGCATATGAGCCAGGAGGATCTCGCTGAAAAGGTTGGTAAAAAAAGACCTTATATCTCTCGGGTTGAAAACGGAGAAGATATTCGTTTGTCAAATTTCGCTTTACTTGCCAAGGCTTTGGGATTATCAATTGAATTAAAAACTGAATAAAAGTACGGAAGTGCAATAAAGGCTATAAGTGATCACACGTTCTCGGAGAAGATAAGTCGATTCAACAGAAAGACATAAAGCAGAAATCTGGAACAAATTAATCAAATAGAAAATATGAAAACTTCAAAATTTGATATTGCAGATTATTTGGACAACAAAGAAATGATTGCCGAGTATCTCAATGCTGTTTTAGAAGAAGGGGATAACGCAGATGTGATAAATGCAATTGGACATGTTGCAAAAGCGATAGGAATGACAAAAATCTGCGAAGAAACAGGATTGAACAGACCGAGTTTATACAAAGCTCTTTCAGATGGATCCAAACCTCAATTTGCTACAATAATGAAAGTCTTAAAAGCAATAGGCGGACAAATCCAGGTTAATCCAACTTCGGCTTAAAAATAGCTACACCAAAGCAAAGACTATAAGTAATTTCTTCTTCTTAACTAAATCATTATAAATTGGGGTAAACCAGGCTTGGTTAATTCCATAAAGACATACATCATGTTTTTTTGTAAATATCTCACTGCCAATTCAATTCCTTCACAACTTTTAATAATTCTGCATAAAAACTACCAAATTCCACTCGATATTTTGAGATTAAATAGAAAAACTCTTAAAAGCACATTGGCTACTCTATTTGAAACAGGTACATTTGAGAGTGAATAAAAGGACATGCCGTTCAAAAGCAAACTATCAGCAATAAGAAATAAACGAAATGTCTGATACAAACAAGCTATAGGGCATTTATGGATGTAGTAATTTAGGCTGTCTTAATTTGGAAATGTTAATATGGAAGTACAGTTTAATAATTATGATGATGTTTTAGCTTACCTCGACAAAAAAGATAATAGTCAAAGAACGAAAATTATTCATCTGCAAAAATGTAAATTTAGTTTTAGTATTAATCTGGGTACGCTATTCCAAATTCTAAAAGATAGAAATTCTGATTTTAATTATCTGAATTTCAGCGATTCAATTTTTCAATATCCGGTAAAATTGTGTCTTATTAATCAGAAACTAGTTTATGATAACAAGAAGAATTTAATTGACTCCTTATTTCCAAAGACTAAGATCGATTTTGAATTAGATTTTAGCGCATGTCAATTCCTTGATACTGTCAGATTTAGTGGAGTTGAATTTTGTAGTGATTTGAGTTTTATCAAGGCTGTTTTTGTAAAGGAAGTTGTGTTCTCAGGATTAGTTTTTAAGAGATATCTCAGATTAATTGAAACATCATTCCGTGCAGATGTACAATTCGATCATCTTGAATTAAACGATAAATCAATCTTCTTTAGTACTATTCATGATAGAACAAAATTTGAAGGAAACTCATATTTCTCAAATGTAGTTTTTATGGAGGCTAAGTTCTGGGATTTTGTTTTTACAAAAGATGTATTTTTCCAAAACACTGTTTTTGATTGTCCTGCTTTTTTTAACAATACTAAATTCTTAGGTAAAACGGTTTTCTCTTCAGTAGAGACAATAGGACTGTCAGAATTCAAGAATAAGGTTTATTTTGATAACGCTGAGATAAATGAGCTTGTTCTTGAAAGACTCATTTTTGAAAAAGTGATTTCTTTTAATTATGCTATAATAAAAAATATCTCCATTGATAATGTTCATTGTTACGGGTTCCCCTTATCACTTGTAGGAACGAGTATAGGTAATGTGAAAAATGAAGGTACGGCGAGATTTTTAAAATCTGAAGCGATGAAATCAAATGATCCATTTCTCGTTGCTGAATTGAATGCCAAAGAAATGACAATGCATTATAATGAATTGAAATGGAGAAATAATTTTTTTGATAAAATAATTTTTCTTTTAAATAAAATATCAACCAATTTTGGAGAAAAATGGCAAAGGGGAGTATTATTCATTTTTCTTTCTTGGTTATTATCTTTCAGTTTGATTATTACTCTGAGAGATGGTATCGGAAGGACTTTTATTTGGTTTGATAATGATTATTTAAAGGAAGCCGTCGGTTATATTTGGCAGTTTGGCAGTTTAGACGTTTTGGGGAACACTTATGGTTGGGTAGATATAATTGTCTTTATAGTTGGAAAAATCCTTATAGCATATGGAGTATATCAAACTATTGCGGCATTTAGAAAATATGGAAAAAAATAAAAACGCCAGATAATAGCAAGCCACCTGGCAAGTAGGATTTCGGTTCTTCGTTGAGAGGAAATTAGAATTTTGAAAAGCAGCACTTCGTAGGAAGTTTACCGGTTCACTACGCCCTGCGTGTAGTTGTAGAACATTCGAAATCAAAATGATAGACATACAGACAAAATCTTGGATTTTTTTAGCGACTGCTCTGGCGACCAATACAAAACCGACAGACATTAACGGAGTTTCTTCAGTTGCAGACGGAATTAATCACGCTGTTCCAACTCAAAAGGAATTACAATCATCCATTTCTTGGCTTACGACTCAAGGACTAATAATTAAACAGGGAAAAAACTACGAATTGACTTCTACAGGCAAACTTGAATACGAAACAGCATCGAAAAATACTCAAACATTGATGAAAATATGGAAAAACATAGAACTGAATCTTATAAAACGATGAAACATATATTAAAGAAACATTAGTTCTCAATCAATTTTATATTCCAGCCGCATTGTAATAGATGCGGTTTTCTTTTTGTCCTGGGTGTTAAAAGAGCCGCTCCAACTAAAGTCTTCCCCGCTGTTTTGGCCGGTGATCTGGAAAACGCCCATATTCGCATTATTCAGGTCCCCCAGGGAACTACCGCTGTTTTCGGCAATTTTTTCGGCCCTAAGCCTAGCGTCTTCAGTGGCTTTGGAGATCATTGCGATCTTCAGATCGGCCAGTTTTGTATAGTAATATCGGGGTGGAGTAGAATTAAATTGAACCCCACGGTTTAAAAGTTCGGTAATTTCACGGGATACATTTTCTATTAATTCAACATCCGAGGATTCAATTTTTACTGATTGTATCAGTTCATAACCTTTAAAAATACTCCCCACAAAATTTCCGTTTTGATATTGGTTTTCCTGTTGTTCTATGGTTTGTACCGAGTTGAACACAAAATTATCGGATTTGATCCCGTTGTCTATCAAATATTTGCGCACTGTTTCCTTATCTGCATTCAAATCTTCATAAGCCTGTTTTAAATCGGGATTCATTCTGCTGAACTGCCCTTCCCACACGATCAAATCTGAGGTGAAATTTTCACTTCCTGAACCTGTTACGGAAATATTCCCTTTAGGTTGTGCCCTTTCTATATAGGCGTTTCCAAGGAAAAATGAAGCAAATATTATAGCAATTGCAAAAATGATGGTGCTGATTATTCTCATGGGATGTTTTGATTTTCAATTAAAGATATTAAATTATTCAACTGCATTGTCATTATTGGTTCAAATACTTACTTTTGCGTATGCAAGAAAACGTACTTATTTTAGATTTTGGATCCCAGTATACGCAGCTTATTGCAAGGCGTGTAAGAGAGTTGAATATTTACTGCGAGATTCATCCATATAATAAACCCCCAAAAGATCTTTCCGGATTTAAAGCAGTGATCCTTTCGGGAAGTCCATTTTCAGTGCGGGCGGAAAATGCACCACATCCGGATCTCTCGGAGATAAGAGGGAAATTGCCGCTTTTGGCAGTGTGTTACGGGGCACAATATTTTGCCCAGTTTCATGGAGGAACTGTAGAACCTTCGGAAACCAGGGAATACGGCAGGGCGAATTTGTCTGATATCAAACCGGCAGAACTTTTGTTTGATGGAATTCCCGATTATTCGCAGGTATGGATGAGCCATAGCGATACCATAAAAGAATTACCTGAAAATAGCGTAAGGCTGGCAAGTACATCAGATGTGCTGAATGCAGCTTATAGAATTGATGGGGAGCAAACCTACGCTATCCAATTTCATCCGGAAGTGTATCACACTACCGATGGGAAACAAGTGCTCGAAAACTTTCTTGTAAAAATTGCGAAGGTTGCCCAAACCTGGACACCTGAGGCATTTGTGGAACAGACGGTTTCAGAATTAAAGGATAAAATAGGAGACGATAGAGTGGTGCTTGGATTGAGCGGAGGCGTAGATTCCTCTGTGGCCGCTGTATTGCTTCACAAAGCTATAGGGAAAAATTTATTTTGCATTTTTGTCAATAACGGGTTGCTGCGCAAAGACGAGTTTACAAGCGTTTTGGATCAGTATAAACATATGGGACTGAACGTAAAAGGAGTAGATGCTTCGGCACGCTTCTTGGATGCCCTTGCCGGGCTTAGCGATCCCGAGAAAAAACGAAAAGCGATCGGGAATGCCTTTATAGAGGTTTTTGATCAGGAAGCACATTTAATAAAAAATGTAAAATATTTGGCACAAGGAACTATTTATCCGGATGTGATCGAATCTGTTTCTGTGAACGGTGGGCCATCAGCAACTATAAAATCACACCATAATGTTGGGGGATTACCAGATTTCATGAAATTGAAATTGGTAGAACCACTTAGAATGATATTTAAAGATGAAGTGCGCAGGGTAGGAGCTGAAATGGGAATGGCCCAGGAATTGTTGGGAAGACATCCCTTTCCCGGACCAGGACTGGCAATACGTATTTTGGGCGATGTTACAGCCGACAAAGTCCGTACACTTCAGGAAGTTGATGCTATTTTTATAGATGGCCTCAAAGAATGGAATTTATACGATAAAGTTTGGCAGGCAGGAGCGATTTTATTGCCTGTAAACTCAGTAGGTGTTATGGGGGATGAAAGGACTTACGAAAAAGTAGTTGCATTGAGAGCGGTAGAATCTACCGATGGAATGACTGCAGATTGGGTGAATTTACCATACGAATTCCTTCAAAAGATTTCCAACACAATAATAAATCGTGTAAAAGGCGTTAATAGGGTAGTGTATGATATAAGTTCAAAACCGCCAGCGACCATAGAATGGGAGTAAAATATTTTGAGTTTGTCGGGTTTTTTAACCTTGAATTAAACAGAGGTTTAACTGCGGATTATTAATTACAACGACCATTAAAGAACCAATAAAATCTAACAGATGAAGTATGTGATTGTTATAAGCTTGTTTTTTCAAGTGTTTTCAACAACTGCCTTTAGCCAGGCTTTTAAATATCATACGGTAGCTCCGGAGGAAAATGTTTACCGGATTGCCCAAAAATACGATGTTAGTGTTGAGTCTATCTATAAACTTAATCCTGATGCAAAAAACGGGGTTCAGGTGGGTTCAAAACTGGTTATTCCGGTACAGGAAGAAACCCCGGGAACTTCGGGTGAGGCAGCTGTAAGTTTTAAGTCACATAGGGTTGAGAAAAAGGAAACCTTGTACAGTTTGTCAAAGCAATATGATGTTAGTATAGACGAGATCAAAAAATATAACAAACAGCTGTATTCTAAGGAATTACAAAATGGGGAGACTATTCAAATTCCCCTATTTGTCAAAGGCGAAACTCAAATTGTCCGACCTGTTCAGAAAGCGCAACCATCCAGATCAACTCAAATAAGCAAAACAAGGGAGCATATTATTTTGCCTAAAGAAACTAAATTTGGAATTGCCAGAAAATATGGAATGACTGTTGGAGAATTGGAAACGTTAAACCCAACGGTTGGTGTTTTACACCCCGGAATCATGCTTAAGGTTGGAACTGCTGTTTTGGATGATTATGTAATTATTACCGATGATGCTTTTCAATTTTATGAAGTGCAGCCAAAGGAAACCATGTATAGCCTAACGCGCAGGTTTCAGGTGGAAGCAGATTCTTTATTAGCTTTAAATCCGGCTTTGAAGGATGGATTGAAATGGGGAATGATATTAAAAGTCCCTACAAAAGATGCCAGCGGAAGAACCTTGGATGTAGGAGCAGAAATAGCAGGAGAAGCTGAAGCATCAGAGGTGAAACAACTCAATCTTGAAACCAGCTTAAAGAATTTTGACACCAAAAATTTGGTATTGATGCTTCCCTACAACCTGAGCAAGATTAAAAATGATTCTATCTCAAATTCGAAGGAAGCCTTGCAAAATGACAGAGTGATGCGAATTTCCCTGGACTTTTACAGCGGGGTACTCATTGCTATAGAACGTGCACAGGAATTGGGAATTTCTACCAATTTGAAAGTGTATGATACCCAGCAACAACCGGGAAAAGTGAGCTCGATTATCCAATCCAACAATTTTAAGAATGTAGATGCAGTTATTGGACCATTATTACAGGCAACTTCAGAGGAAGCAGCTGCAAGATTGTCAAATTTAAATGTTCCTGTAATTTCGCCTATTTCAAACAGGGAATTGAGACCAATTCCCAATTTATATCAGGCCAGACCCAGCGATGAAATGCTGAGAGAAGCCATGATCAAATATTTACAGAAAAATTCCCAGGGCAAAAACGTAATTATAGTTGCCGATGGGGCCTCTGGTGGAATTAAAAGCAAATTAATGATTGCCTTGCCAAATGCAAGAACGGTTAATCCTGACGGAAATAACATAAGCGAATCCACACTGAGTCCTTCACTGGTAAAGGGCCGTGAGAATTGGGTGATTTTGGAATCAGAAAGTGTGGCTTTACTGAGCAGCGCTACTTCAGCATTAAACAGATTGGCGCGAAATAATGAGATCGTTTTGTTTACAACCAACAAGAATAGTTCATTTGAAAGTGATGTGCTTTCAAATAATCACCTGGGAAGGTTGAAATTTCATTTTCCTTCAGAATATAAAGAGTTTGATGAGATGGTGAGCGATAGTTTTATCGATTCATATAAAACAAAATACGGATATGTTCCCAATAAATATACGGTTCGTGGTTATGACCTGACCCTTGATGTATTATTGCGTTTGGCTGCAATGGGAACCCTTGAAAAATCGGTGAAGGCAAATATTATCACCGAGTATGTTGAAAATAAATTTTTATATAAACATAAGGCCAACGGCGGATATTATAATGATGCCGTATATATTATGCATCTTAATGAAGACCTGAGCCTTAGCGTTGCAAAAGAATAAAATATGACCTCAAAAGTAATTTACCAGGGTGATTTGCGCACTGAATGTGAGCATTTGCAGAGCAGTAGTAAATTCATTACTGATGCTCCCCTTGATAATCAGGGCAAAGCAGAGGCTTTCTCACCAACCGATACCGTTGCCACGGCAGTGGCCTCTTGTATGATAACTACGATGGGGATCAAGGCCAGGGATCTTGAACTGGATTTGAAAGATACCTATGCCGAGGTTACCAAATATATGGAAGCCAATCCGCGAAGAATTTCAAAAATTGATGTGAACCTATTTATAAAAGGCAAATTAAGCGACAAGGAAAAGGCAATTTTGGAAAACGTTGCCAGAACCTGTCCTGTGGTCCAAAGCATTCACCCTGATATTGTAAAGAATATTACCTTTAATTATAACTGATCAGTTCATAAAATTTAGAGTGCCTAAAATGCCTAAAGTAATGGAGATTTTATTTTACGGTAGGTTTAAAATTGTAAATTAAAAAGGTCCTGTTTTAGAAAATTGTAGACATATTCATTTTTGTTTGACAGTTATAACCATTATGCTTTTCAAAAAGCTCTACCTAAAAATTTGTATAAAAAATCTTTGTGATCCTTTGTGCATTTGGTGTCTTTGTGGCAATAGGAGCAATGAATAGAGTTTGCCACTAAGGCTCTAAGACTCAAAGTTGCACTAAAAAAATATTTTCACTTTCCACATTTTCCTTAAACAGAACCATTAAAAACAACAAATTATTGAAGAGACTTTGCTGTTTTTGATTCATATTAGCCCACTTATATTTTGTCATTTAACTCAAAATACTCCAGACTTTAGGCACTTTAAGTACTGATTGGTTATGGGTAATTTTCTTAATTGGAGAAAAACACCAGATCAATAATTTGCTACTTCAGCCTTTGCAAGCTCAAATTCTGCCATCATTTCACGGACAATTTGGGCTGCGGGTTTAATATCGTGGATCAATCCTGCAATTTGACCAATTTCGAGTTCTCCATCTTCGATATCCCCTTCAAACATTCCTTTTTTGGAACGTGCGCGCCCAAGTAATTTTAATAATTCTTCCCTGTTTGGTCTGGTATCATAAAGTTTCTGGATTTCTTCAAAAAACTTGTTTTTCAAAATCCTGACCGGTGCCAGTTCTTTTAAAGTAAGTATGGTATCGCCTTCGTTTGCCTCGATCACCTTCTTTTTAAAATTAATATGGGAAGAAGCCTCGTCGCTGGCTACAAACCTCGAGCCTACCTGAACTGCATCGGCCCCCAAAACCATTGCAGCAAGCATTCCACGGCCCGTGGCGATTCCTCCTGCCGCGATAAGCGGGATCTGAAGTTGTTCCTTCACCATAGGAATTAAAGTAAAGGTGGTAGTTTCATCCCGGCCGTTATGACCACCGGCTTCAAAACCTTCAGCTACAACAGCATCAACGCCTGCTTCCTGGGATTTTAAGGCGAATTTTATGCTGCTCACAACGTGGACGACCTTTATTCCGTGTGATTGTAAATGTTTGGTCCAGGTTTTGGGATTACCTGCAGAAGTAAATACAATCTTCACATCTTCTTCAATAATTATTTTAATAATTTCGTCGATATCAGGATACAACATCGGGACATTCACGGCAAAAGGATAGGAGGTCGCTCTTTTGCATTTTTGGATATGTTCCCTAAGGATCTCAGGATACATGGAACCTGCGCCTATAATACCCAACCCACCTTCATTGCTTACCGCGCTTGCAAGTTTCCAACCGCTTGTCCAGATCATTCCGGCCTGAATTATAGGATATTTTATATTGAAGAGTTGCGTAATTTTATTGGACATGTTTTAATTTTTGATTTTGAAAGCTTGAGTTAGCTAATTCTGTGAAAAGACTACAATTTAACTATAATCTTAAAATTACAAAAGTCTGGAATGGTTTAAGTTTAAATTCTTGCCCCAAAGTCTTTTAATTGTATGATCATATAATCAACCTTTTTTCCCGCAGATTTACGCAGAGTGAAACCGCAGATTTCCTCTGATAGGTTCAGCAACTTTTAACAACAAACCATAAACTACAAACTATTTCTAACTTCCGTTTTCGGCCTGTAATACTTAATTTCTCGTTTTTAGTATATAGGCAAATAAGCATATAATTTTATTCAGATGAAATAACCCCTGAACCCAATAATTCATCTTCCATATACCAGGCTACAAACTGACCTTCGGTAATAGCCGACTGCATATTTTTAAAAACTACGTACATCCCGTTTTCGGTTTGGTATAACGTAGCTTCCTGCAAGGGTTGGCGATAGCGTATCCTTGCTAAAACCGATAATTCTTCACCTGCTTTTATTGCGAGATCCCGGCGAACCCAATGTACTTCATCCCCTTTTACAAAAAGAGCTTTTCTATACAGGCCGGGGTGTTCTTTGCCTTGCCCCGTATAAATAACATTGGAATCTACATCGGTCCCTATTACAAACAAGGGTTCAGGCATACCACCTACCGCAAGGCCTTTGCGTTGGCCGGTAGTAAAGTAATGAGCTCCCTGATGTTTCCCCACCACTTTTCCATCACTCACTTCGTAATTGAATTTTCTTGAAAGGTGACTCAATTCCTCAGTTTTTGAATTGAAGTTAGGAATTTCTGTCTTATAGATTTCCTTTTCGGCATCAATTTCAACAATAACACCTTCTTTGGGCTTTAATTTTTGCTGAAGGAATTCCGGCAAACGAACTTTTCCTATAAAACAAAGTCCCTGGGAATCTTTTTTGTTTGCGGTGATCAAATCCTGCTCAGCAGCTATTTTACGAACTTCCGGCTTTTGCAATTCCCCAATAGGAAAAAGTGTTTTTGATAATTGTTCCTGTGTGAGCTGACAAAGAAAATAGGATTGATCTTTATTGCCATCTTCTCCGGTAAGCAATTGGTAGGTGGTTTTTCCGTCTTTTTGGATTTCCCCTTTCCGGCAATAATGCCCGGTAGCAACATAATCTGCACCCAAAGTGAGCGCGATCTTCATAAAAACATCAAACTTTATTTCCCGGTTGCATAACACATCGGGATTTGGTGTACGTCCAAGTTCGTATTCCCGGAACATATAATCTACTATGAGTTCTTTGTATTGTTCGCTTAGATCGACAATCTGAAAAGGAATTCCCAATTTTTCAGCAACCATCATCGCATCGTTGCTATCTTCCAGCCAGGGGCATTCATCGGAAATCGTAACCGTATCATCATGCCAGTTTTTCATAAACAAGCTGATAACCTCATATCCCTGCTGCTGCAGTAAATATGCTGCTACACTTGAATCTACACCACCCGATAAACCTACCACTACTTTTTTCATAATTCTAACTTGCTTCAATTTGGCAAACCATATTGGTTATAATTCATTTAAACTGTCGCCAAACGGGTTGCAAAATTACAAAATAAAAAAGGGGTGGAAATACCACCCCTAAATTTATATTTTACTGAATTGAAGCTATTTCACCCTTTTTTGAAAACTATGGTAGTTTGTAGGAAACCTGTTGGAGTAAAAGTAAATGTATCAGCATTAAACTGTATTGTACCAGATAAAGTATTATATGGTTCTAATTCAGGAATTGGAACAGTAATGGTGTAAATACCAATTTGTTTACTCCAGTCACTATTTGTTGAAGGCCCGGCCGTGCAATTTCCTTCAATCTCAGTATAGAATACGGAATTGGTAGTTCCTTCAGCATTGAAAGTCATAAAAGAATTGGTATTACATTCACTTAAAGAGAAATCAGATTGCGGTATATTATTTACTTCAACAATAAACCATTTGCCTATTACAGGATCGGTGTCGGGGTTGTCATCTTCACTGCAGGCTGTTAAAATTGCAATACTAAAAAATAAAACGAAAAATTTTTTCATAGTCAAAAGTTTAAAGTTGGTTTAGTAGTTATTTGTATTCATCAAATTTTGTTATTGCTGTTCTAATAAAGAGAGTCGTAAAGAAATGTTTAACTTTTTGTTTAATTTAAATTAACAAATGTTAAACAAAACAATCAGGCTTTCTAATTTATCTTTAGGGCAATATAAACTTAAAACTCAAAAAAATGAAATTTATTTCAAACCTTGAAAAAATTGCTCTTATACTATTCTTATCATTAGGAGCAATTGCGTGCAGTGATGACGATGATGATGTAATCATTATAGAAACCAATACCATTGCAGATTTTGTAAATGAAAACCCTGATTATTCTTCTTTGAATGCCGCACTGGAAGCCGCCGATTTACAAATTGTTCTGGATGGAAATGCAAAATACACTGTGTTTGCTCCAAACAACGCCGCTTTTAGCGCATTTTTGACTGCAAATGGATTTGCGAATTTAAGTGAGGTGCCGGTTCCTTTATTAACCCAAATATTGTTGAACCATGTTCAGGCAGGGGTTATAAAAGCGGCAGATCTTTCAACTGGATATATTCCAAGTTCGGCAACCGGGGAAGCATCTGATGAAAAATTAAGTATGTATATCAATACTGAGAATGGAGTTAAGATTAATGGCGTGTCAACTGTCACTACTGCCGATATTATTGTTGATAACGGAGTAATTCACGCTGTAAACTCTGTAATTGGCTTGCCGGATATCACCACTTTCGCCCTTGCCGATCCTGACTTTGAAATTCTGGTTTCGGCATTGACTGCAGATGATTCTTTTGACTTTGTGAGCACTCTACAAACTCAATCCAGTCCACCGGCACCTTTCACCGTTTTTGCTCCAACCAACCAGGCATTTGCGGATTTTCTGACCGAATTCAATTTTGCTGATTTAGCAGCAATACCTGTTGATGTTCTGGGATCTGTTTTAAGCTACCATGTAATAACCGAAGCTAATGTTAGGAGTGAAGATATTACAGATGGGATGATGGTCTCTACTTTTGAAGGTGGGGAATTCACAATTAATACCGGAACCGGTGTAACGATAACCGATGAAAACGACAGGGTGTCCAATGTGGTGGCAACCGATGTTCAGGCCACGAATGGTGTAATTCACGTTATAGATACTGTTTTATTTCCCGATTTGGAAGATTGATTTAATTATATAGATTATAAAAAGAAAGCCCGGTAAATTAATTACCGGGCTTTTTTTATAACTTAAAATTATTTGTGTTTATTTTCCTTTTTTCTTTTGTTGTTCGGCTTGCTCCATCATTTCACCCATTTTTTTGGAAAACTTACTTTGTTTTCTTGGTTTCTTTTTGTTTTCCTGCATTTTTGCGTGGATCTTTTTCTCATCAAGGATATAATATTTTATTACGAGCATGATCCCTATGGTAATTAAATTTGAAGTAAAGTAATATAAGGATAATCCACTTGCATAGTTGTTGAAGAAAAACAACATCATAAGCGGGGATAAGTACATTATAAACTTCATATTAGGCATTCCGGGTTGTTGGGTTTGCATGGTTTGACCCGTAGTCATCATCATATAAATAAAGATGGCGATAGAAGCCAATATTGGGAACAAACTTACGTGGTCTCCGTAAAAAGGAATGTTAAAGGGTAATTGGGCTATGGTGTCATAACTCGATAAATCATCTGCCCATAAGAAACCTTTTTGGCGCAATTCAAAAGCACTGGGGAAAAACTGGAACAAGGAATAAAATACAGGAATTTGCATTAAAGCCGGCAAACAACCACTTAAGGGGCTCGCTCCTGCCTTGCTTTGCAATTTCATGGTTTCCTGCTGCTTTTTGACTGCATTGTCCTTATACTTTTCATTTATCTCATTTATTTCAGGCTTAAGGATCTTCATTTTTGCCTGAGATAAATAGGATTTATAAGTAACAGGAGAAAGTATGATTCTCACAACAATGGTCATTACAATAATTGCAAGTCCATAACTGGGCAGAATACCTGCTAAAAAGCTGAAGAAAGGAATGAAAATATGTTTGTTCATCCATCCAAACAGCCCCCAGCCTAAGGGCACAACTTCATCTAAATTACGGTCGTAATTATTTAAGGTTTTATAATCGGTAGGACCATAATACCAATTCATGTTATAGTCTAATTCTCCTGCTTTTAGTTCAAGTGGCAAATTTGTAGCAAATGCCTTTGTGTAAACCGTGTCTATTTCCTCATCCTGCACCAAATTACGGGAGGTGAATTTTCCTTTTTCAAACGGAGTATCAGTTAATAGAATCGAAGAGAAGAAGTGTTGTTTGTAAGCAACATAAGTAACATTTATTGCTTCCTCATCAGCTAATTCTCCCTGTCCTGTATAATCATCATTGCCCCCATCATATTCAAAACTAATCTCGGTATAGCGGTTTTCGTAGGAGATACTCTTGGAATGTCTGTAAGCTTTAAGTTTCCAATCCAGGCTGATATCGGCAGAACTGTTGATAACCTTGCTCAATCCCTGTGATCGGATGCTGAAATCCATCATATATTCACCGGGTTTCAACACATAACGGTATTCCAGAAATTCAGTTTTCGAAATCTTTAATTTCATTGAAAGAACCTTATTCTCCCCGCTTTGTGATATCGTGGGTTCAAAATACATGTTTTCGGTAGACAGGACCCGTCCATCGGTGGTGGTGAACTTCAAATTTAAAGAGGCATTTCCATCCTTGATCAAATAAATAGGGATAGAGTCGTAAGATTTAAATTGTGTAAGCCGGGCTTCAGAAATATACCCCCCTTTATTGTCTATGGTAAGCTCTAAAACATCATTTGAGATGGTAGAGGAAGCATCTGTGGCAGATGCCAAAGCTGCGGAATATCCGAAAGCTCCCAACTCTTTTTGTGCATTGGCCAAGGCAGTTGAATCCTGCAGGTTCCCCTGCATATTTTCTTGTACAGGAGCTGTTTTTACAGGATTTTCTTCAGTTTGCTCAGTAGTTGTTTCCTTTGTGATTTTTGATTGATCATTTTCAAAGGAATTGTTATACAACATCCAAATTAAGATCGCGCCAATAAGAAAAAATCCTATGAGGGATTGTATGTCAAATTTTTTTTCTTCCATGTTATGAGATAAAATACTAATGCGGAAATCCCGCTTTAAAAGGTTTTAATTACTAGTAAAAAGACCGGCTATTTTTTTTCGGCCAATTTTACATTCTTTTTTTGTTTTGAATGGGTCACGGCTGCTTTAATAAATGAGATAAAAAGAGGATGAGGTGTTGCTACTGTACTTTTATATTCGGGATGGTACTGTACACCTACAAACCAAGGGTGATCCTTCAGTTCTACTATTTCCACCAGGCCGGTTTCCGGGTTTATTCCGGTACTTTTTAATCCAACGTGATCCAGTTCTTCTTTGTATTTATTATTTAATTCGTAACGGTGACGGTGGCGTTCCTTTACAATATCAGAATTATAAACTTCTTGTACGAGAGAACCTTTTGTCAATTTACAAGCCCAGCTACCCAAACGCATAGTCCCTCCCATATGGGTGATATTTTTTTGTTCCTCCATAATATCTATTACGGGGTGCTTAGTGTGGGGATCCATTTCTGTGGAATTGGCATTTTTAAGATGAAGAACATTTCTTGCAATTTCTATCACTGCCATTTGCATCCCCAGGCAAATTCCAAAAAACGGAATTTTGTGCTCCCGTGCATATTGAACGGCATCTATTTTTCCTTCAATCCCACGTTCGCCAAATCCGGGGGCCACTAATATTCCGTCTAAATCTGAAATTTTATTCTTAATGGTATTTTCATTGATAAATTCAGAATGAATACTTACCACATTTACCTTCACTTCATTTTCTGCACCAGCGTGGATAAATGATTCAAAAATAGATTTATATGAATCCCTCAATTCAACATATTTGCCAATCAATCCGATGGTTATTTCATACTTCGGGTTTTTATGGCGTTGTAAAAATTGGTTCCAATGATCTAAATTTGGAGTGGTATTATCCGGAAGCTTTAATTTTTTAAGCACCACGGTATCCAGACCTTCTTCCAACATTAAATTGGGAACATCGTAAATTGTTGAAGCATCTATAGACTGGATAACCGCTTCCTGACGCACATTGCAAAAGATAGCTAATTTCCGGCGGATGTCATCAGAGAGTTCGTGTTCAGTCCTGCATACCAGGATGTCGGCCCTAATCCCGCTTTCCATCAAGGTTTTAACACTGTGCTGGGTCGGTTTTGTTTTGAGCTCACCGGCAGCAGCTAGATAGGGGACAAGCGTAAGATGAATAACCAAAGCATTGTCATCTCCCAATTCCCATTTAAGTTGTCTTACCGCCTCTATATAAGGCAAAGATTCTATATCACCTACGGTACCTCCAATTTCTGTGATCACGATATCATAGTCTCCGCTTTTGCCAAGTAATTGGATACGTTCTTTGATTTCATTGGTGATATGCGGGACAACCTGTACGGTTTTTCCCAGGAATTCTCCGCGGCGTTCTTTTTCAATTACACTCTGGTAGATTCGCCCGGTAGTTACATTGTTGGCCTGAGAGGTATTTACATTTAAAAAACGTTCATAATGCCCCAAATCCAGATCGGTTTCGGCGCCATCTTCAGTCACGTAACATTCCCCATGCTCATATGGATTGAGCGTTCCCGGATCAACATTGATATAAGGATCTAATTTCTGAATAGTAATTTTAAACCCACGGGCTTGTAATAATTTTGCTAATGAAGCAGCTATAATCCCCTTCCCTAAGGAAGAAGAAACCCCTCCGGTTACAAAAATATACTTGGTTTCGGCCATTTTAAAAGTGTTTTTTGTGTTGCATTATTCAGGGCGCTAAATTACAAAGAAGAATACTAAAAAGCCCTCAATTTCAAACCTAATATTTTGACCTTTAAAAGATTGAAAATCGCAACCGAAACCGCTAATATTTAGGGTATTTTGTCCTGATAGTGCGTAAGATATGTTCTATCCCATTTAACTTTAATTCAGTGACCTGCTTTAATTGGTCGCCAAGTTTACCTTGTGGAAAGCCTTTTTGCTGGAACCAGATAAGGTAATGGTCGGGAATTTCAGACAGGTACCGATCTTTGTATTTCCCAAAATACATTTTGGCATGCGCCAATTCGATAAGTGCCTTATGGTCCGGTTTTATTTCCATTTAACAAAGTTAGAACAATCCATAAAAGGAATCTATTTTATTACTGAAGGTTCTCAAAAAATAAAAAATCAGGGATTTTAATTATTAACTTCATGCGGGAATATGTCAGCTGTGTTTTCTGGTTTGAAATGATTAATTTCGCACAATAAATTCATTTTATGAAACATCCATAAGATAAAATTTCTCTCTCAGGGAAATGTTTATATGAATGTTACATATGTTCGCTGACCAATAATAAACAATAGATATCTACCTATGAAATATCAATATCAACTTAGGCTTAGCCCGAAAGCCGCGGCAAAGAAGGAATTGTTATGGAAGGAAATTTCCGGGCATTCTGGTATCCCGGTTTCAGATATTTCTCATGTTGAGGTTTTAAAACGCTCCATAGATGCCCGCCAAAAAGCTGTTAAGATAAATTTGAAGGTGGACGTTTATGTGAATGAAGAATTTTTGGACGAACCTATGAGCTTGCCCAATTATCCAAATATTTCCAATCGGGAAGAAGTTTATATTATTGGCGCTGGCCCGGCAGGTTTATTCGCCGCGTTGCGATGTATCGAATTGGGTAAGAAGCCAATTGTAATTGAACGTGGTAAAGATGTAAGAAACCGGAGACGCGATCTTAAAGCGCTTAATATTGAACATATTGTAAACGAAGACTCCAATTATTGTTTTGGGGAAGGTGGTGCGGGTACATTCAGCGATGGCAAGTTATATACAAGGTCCAAAAAACGGGGTGATGTCAACAGGATCTTAAACTTATTTGTTGGATTTGGTGCCACCAAAGAAATCCTTATCGACGCCCATCCTCATATAGGAACCAACAAGCTTCCTGCGATAATCACCAAAATGAGGGAGAAAATAATGGAACTTGGCGGGGAGGTGCTTTTTGAAACCCGTGTTACCGATCTAATAATTAAAAATAACCAAATAGCAGGGATTCAAACTCAGAATGGGGAGTCATTCAACACTAAAAACGTGATTCTGGCCACAGGTCATTCTGCACGTGATATTTTTGAGTTATTGGACAGAAAGGGAATAAAGATTGAAGCAAAGCCCTTCGCTTTGGGAGTCCGGGTAGAGCATCCTCAGCAACTTATAGATAAAATTCAGTATAAATGTGATGACAGGGGAGAGTTTTTGCCCCCATCTCCTTACAGCATCGTTAAGCAAATTAATGGTAGGGGAATGTATTCGTTTTGTATGTGTCCGGGAGGAGTTATTGCTCCCTGCGCCACAAGTCCGGGCGAAGTAGTTACCAATGGCTGGTCACCCAGCAAGCGGGACCAACCAACTGCGAATTCAGGAATAGTTATCGAGTTACGAATGTCCGATTTTGCCGCATTTGGAAATTCAGCTTTGGCAGGTATGAAGTTTCAAAAGAGTATTGAACAAACCGCCTGGTTGCTTGGAGGTAAAACCCAACGGGTGCCGGCTCAAAGGCTGGTGGATTTTGTCGATGGAAAAACATCTCAAAATTTACCCGTAACATCATATAAACCGGGTGTTACTTCAGCAGATTTAAGAGAAGTTTTTCCGGAATTCATACACAAAACCCTTCGGAATGGATTTAAGGAATTCGGCAAGTCCATGCATGGATATTTGACCAACGAAGCGATAGTGCATGCACCGGAATCAAGAACTTCCTCACCGGTTAGAATTCCAAGGGATTCCAAAAGCTTAGAGCATGTTCAAATTAAAGGTTTATTTCCTTGTGGGGAAGGAGCTGGGTATGCAGGAGGAATTATATCAGCTGCTATAGATGGTGAAAAATGTATGGAAAGCTGTGTTGCTTTGATGAATTGAAGTTGGAAAGTAATGGAATTCAAAAATTGATAAGTTGTGTTTTATGACTTTTTTGAACAAAAAAAAGCCTTACACAATGTGTAAGGCCCAAACTTTCATAAGTATAGTAACTATATAAACAAAGCTTATGCTTGTCTTACGTTTACTGCATTTAATCCTTTTCTTCCTTCTTCAAGGTCAAACGT
>Ga0314774_1000621_pt1 | contig 26781 bp, 22 predicted proteins | sample MetaGCBIA2018_FD_204515 | JGI IMG/M metagenome (GOLD analysis project Ga0314774, IMG submission 204515) | Cryopeg brine microbial communities from Beaufort Sea near Barrow, Alaska, United States - CBIA 2018 | ecosystem: Environmental > Aquatic > Marine > Coastal | place: USA: Alaska | collected...
CAGATTCTCAAAAAAAAATCAAAAATGACTTGAAACCCTACCGTCAGTGTGGTATACTTGCAAACGGGTAAAAAGCACGTATAATGATTCTTGATATGGTGCCACAATATGTTGGAATATCATGAAAAAGAGTTATACGGAAGAAAACAACCAAACGGAGGTAAATAACATGAGCGTTATTTCAATGAAACAATTATTAGAAGCAGGTGTTCATTTTGGACATCAAACAAGAAGATGGAACCCTAAAATGGCTGACTACATTTATACTGAGCGTAACGGAATCTACATTATTGACTTACAAAAAACAACTAAGCTGATTGATAAAGCTTATGAGGTTGTTAAGGAATGTGTAGCTGATGGTGGTAAAGTATTATTTGTAGGAACTAAGAAACAAGCTCAAGAATCAATTCGTAAAGAAGCTGAGCGTTGTGGAATGTTCTACGTTAACAACAGATGGTTAGGCGGAATGTTAACAAACTTCAAAACAATTCAATCAAGAATTAATCGTCTTAAACAATTAGAGAAAATGGAAGCAGACGGAACATTTGAAGTACTTCCTAAAAAAGAAGTTATCGGTCTTAGACATGAAATGGAAAAACTTGAAAGAAATCTTGGTGGTATCAAGAATATGAATGGTGTTCCAGACATAATCTATATCGTTGACCCAAGAAATGAAAGAATTGCTATTCAAGAAGCTCATATCTTAGGAATTCCTCTAGTAGGAATCGTAGATACAAACTGTGATCCAGAAGAAATTGACTATGTTATCCCAGGTAACGATGATGCTATTCGTGCAGTAAAACTTATTACTGGTAAAATGGCAGATGCAGTTATTGAAGCTAATCAAGGTCAACAAATGGACGAAGCTGAAGAAGAAACTAAGTAATACATTATATAAAACTGAATGCTTCAACTTTTGTTGAAGCATTTGTTCTAGTCATAGGAATGTTCTGCTGTGAGGGTTACGAAAAGAAACACCTCATGAGAGCTGAAGAATTTTCCTGTCACAAATAAAATTATATATTATATCATATATAATATCGATTATTCGGAGGTAAGTAAAATGGCAGTTACTGCAGGTATGGTAAAAGAATTAAGACAAAGAACAAGCGCTGGAATGCTTGATTGTAAAAAAGTTTTAGTTGAAACAGATGGTGACATGGATAAAGCAATTGAATTATTACGTGAAACTGGATTAGCTAAAGCAGCAAAAAAAGCAAGCCGTATTGCTGCTGAAGGTATTGTAATGTCAGCGGCTACAGATGATAACAAATCAGCTGTTGTTGTTGAAGTTAACTCGGAAACAGACTTTGTTGCTAAAAATGTAAAATTCAGAGATTATGTTGCAACTGTAGCAGCTCAAGCATTAGCTACAACAACTACTAACATTGAAGAATTTTTAGCTGAAAAATATATAGCGGATGAATTAATGACTGTGCAAGACGCATTAAATGCACAAATTGGTGTTATCGGTGAAAAATTAAGTATTCGTCGTTTTAAGAAAATCACTGTTGAAGATGGTGCTGTTGCAACTTATATCCATGGTGGTGGTAGTATTGGAGTTTTAGTTGAAGCAGAAGCTACAGTTGTAAATGATGATGTAATGGAAGCTCTTAGAAATATTGCAATGCAAATTGCTGCATTACCTCCAGTTTACTTATCAAGGGCTGAAGTTGATCCAGAGTATATTACATCTGAAACGGCAATCCTTAAAAAACAAGCAATGAATGAAAATCCAGACAAGCCAGAAAGCATCATAGAAAAAATGATCATTGGTCGTATGAATAAACAACTTAAAGAAGTTTGCCTTCTTGATCAAGCATATGTAAAAGATGGCGAATTAACGGTTCAAAAATACATTGATAGCGTAGCTAAGGCTGTGGGTGGTACATTTAAACTTAAATCATTTACTCGTTTCCAAACGGGCGAAGGTATTGAGAAAAAAGAAGAAAATTTTGCTGAAGAAGTAGCTAAACAAATGCAATAATTTTAAATAATCATAAGTATAATGTAAATTGAAGGAAACACTTTTGTGTTTCCTTTTTTTTGGAGTTATGCTGTGTTAACGGTGAAAATCATGTTTGTTCTATAGTTTCAGAAGAAATTCCTGAATTTTTTCTAGTAATTCGTTGTAACTTATGATAGATTAGTAAGTAGAGGTGTAGAAATGAATAAATACAAAAAAGTATTGTTGAAATTAAGCGGTGAAGCCTTAGCGGGTGGTAATGGAAAAGGATTTTCTGAAAAAACTGTTTTAGAGGTTGGAAGACAGGTTAAATACCTTATTGAAAGCGGTATTCAAGTTGGTGTCGTTATTGGCGGTGGTAACTTTTGGAGAGGTAGAAGTAGTGAGTCGATGGACCGTACGAAAGCTGATCAAATAGGAATGTTAGCAACAGTAATGAATTGTTTATATACATCAGAGATATTTAGAAGTGTTGGATTAAGAACGAAGGTTATGACGCCATTTACAATAGGGACAATGACAACTGAATTCACTAAAGATGATTGTATGAAACGACAAGCAAAAGGTGAAGTCATCTTCTTTGCAGGAGGAATAGGACATCCATTCTTTTCAACAGATACGGCGGCAGCTCTTCGTGCCATTGAAACTGAATGTGACATTATATTGCTTGCAAAGAATATTGATGGTGTTTATGATTCGGATCCAAATATTAATAAAGATGCAACAAAGTTTGATAAAATCTCACTTAAAGAAGTTATAGATAAAGATTTAAAAGTTATGGACTTAACATCAGCGATTATGTGTTTGGAACATGAAATGCCGATGTCTGTTTTTTATCTAAATGAAGAAAACAGTATAGTTAATGCAGTTAATGATAAAGCTAATGGCACAGTAGTTTATGTATAGGTAGGAGGATATTATGCAAGAAGAATTAAACAAATTCAAAGAGAAAATGAAAAAAACAGTAAGCGTATTACAAGAGGATTTTCTTTCAATCAGGGCAGGACGAGCTAATGCGCATGTTCTTGATCATATAACAGTCGATTATTATGGTCAACAATCACCCATTGGACAAGTTGGTAGTATTGCAGTACCGGAACCAAGATTATTACAAATTACACCGTGGGATAAGACATTACTTAAAGAAGTAGAAAAAGCAATCAATATGTCAGATTTAGGAATTAATCCTCAAAATGATGGAATAAGTATTCGTTTAGCTTTCCCAGAATTAACTGAAGAAAGACGTAAAGAATTAACTAAGGACATTAAGAAAAAAGGCGACGATGCTAAGGTTGCTATTCGTAACATCAGACGAGATGCTAACGACACCTTTAAAAAGGCTGAAAAAGCTCATGAAATCACAGAAGATGATCTTAAAGATTTTGAAGATCAAATTCAGACATTGACGGATGAATTTATGAAGACAATTGATAATGTCGTTGAATCAAAGAATAAAGAAATCTTAACAATCTAACAATTATGTTAATAGAGTGGGTTTGCCACTTATAAAGATCCCCTCGAAAGAGGGGTCTTTTAATAAATTCAGTAGAGGCATCTACTTGGAGGTAATGATGATTCCTAAACATATAGCTGTTATTATGGATGGCAATGGACGATGGGCAAAAGCAAAAGGAAAACCTAGAACTTTCGGACACAAAAAGGGTAGTGAAACACTGAAGCAAATGTGTAAAGATGCATATCATTTGGGCGTTGAGTATGTAACGGTTTATGCGTTCTCTACTGAAAATTGGAAACGTTCAGAAGATGAAGTGTCTTTTTTGATGAATTTATTACGTTCTTATCTAAAAGAAAGTATCAAAAATGCTAGAGAGAACAACATGAAAGTTCGAGTTATTGGTCGAAGAGATGATTTGGCTGCTGATATCAAAGAAGCCATTATAAAAATGGAAGATGCATCTAAAAACTATACAGGACTAAATCTAATTATTGCTCTTAATTATGGTGGACGAGATGAAATCGTTCGTGGAATGAAAACTATATTTAAGGAGATTATTAATAGAGACGAAAATAAACAATTGGATTATAACCAATTGATTTCATCAATAGATCAAATCAATGAAACCACCTTTTCAAGATATTTAGACACAGGTGATTTACCTGAGCCGGATTTGCTTATTCGAACGAGCGGCGAACATCGAACGAGTAACTTTTTACCTTGGCAACTGGCGTATACAGAATTTTATTTCACAGATAAGCATTGGCCGGATTTTGATAAAGATGAACTGAAAAAAGCTATTGAATATTATGAAAAAAGAGACCGTAGGTTTGGAGGCGTTAAGAATGAAGACTAGAGTTATATCCGCTATCATAGCTTTACCCTTAGTGATAATTCCGATTTTCTTAGGAGGAGCAATTTTTTATTTAGTTATGTTTATAGCTGCATTAATTGGATTGTTTGAGTTCAATCGAGCCTTTAAAGTGATCAACAAAGATTTTTATGTTATGCAGATAGTAAGTGTAATCATGTTATATGGAGTTATGTGGTTTAAACTTGACTCCTTTTATTTCAGCTCTGGAGTATTATTGCTAATGATGTCATTTATGTATTATGTCATTAAATACCCTAAATCTGAACTAAAAGAAATCTTTTACACACTCATTGGTTTTTATTATATCCCATTGATGTTAAGTCACATCATTCTTGTTCGACAATTTGAAACCTATGGCAGTCTTATGGTTTGGATGATTTTTATTATTTCATTTGGAAGTGACAGTTTTGCATATTTTGTCGGAAGGACCTTTGGCAAACACAAGTTAGCTAAAGAACTTAGCCCTAAGAAGACAGTTGAAGGTGCTATAGGTGGAATATTGGGAGCGGCGGCACTATCTGTTGTTTACGCTTCCTATATTGCTACAACAGGCATAGAATTTCATATGATGCACTATGTAGGATTTGCAGTTATGGGTGCAGTGGGTTCTATCTTTGGCCAGTTTGGTGATATGTCAGCCTCTGCAATGAAACGTGTTACTGGGATTAAAGATTTCGGAAATTTTTTACCTGGGCATGGTGGCATAGTGGATCGATTGGATAGTATCATTTTTGTTGCACCCTTTGTATATTATGCGCTACTATTTATTTTAAAAGGATTTTAATATTCTATACATATAAATATGTTATGATATACAAAGCATAATGAGAAGGTCAAAAGGTACTTTCGTTAGATTTCATACAATATATGGTATTTATTTGAAATGTCTAAACACCATATATTGTATGAAATCAACTCAACTTAACCTTTTGACACCTTAATTATTTATAATATGAATTAAAAAGGAAATACTACATGAAAAAAATTGGAATTTTAGGATCAACAGGCTCTATAGGAACGCAAACGTTAGATGTTGTTGATTTACATGATGATTTAATAATAGTTGCTTTATCAGCAAATAAAAGTGTTGATCAGGTTTTTTTGCAATGTGTTAAATATAAACCTGAGATAGTGGCGATGATGGATGTCGATTCAGGAGTTTTGTTACAACAAAAACTTGAAGATAGGGGTCTTAATGAAATAAAAGTTGTTACAGGTATGAAGGGACTTATTGAAGTTGCAACATATCATAGTATCGACGTTTTAGTAACTGCCGTTGTTGGTATGATAGGTTTGATACCTACTGTTGAAGCGATAAAAGCTCATAAAACCATTGCTTTGGCTAACAAGGAGACGTTAGTTACAGCGGGAGAACTTATAATGCCTTTGGCTAAAGCCGAAGGTGTATCTATACTACCAGTGGACAGCGAACATTCCGCTATTTATCAGTCCATTGGAGCAACACCTTATAGCTCTATTGAAAAAGTGATTCTTACTGCTTCAGGAGGACCCTTTAGAGGAAAAACTCATGAAGAACTTAAAAGTGTTACCCTTAAAGATGCTCTTAAACATCCCAATTGGGAAATGGGAGCTAAGATTACTATTGATTCTTCAACGCTGATGAATAAAGGTCTTGAAGTCATCGAGGCGAAATGGTTGTTTGATGTTGAACCGGAACAAATAGATGTTGTGGTTCATCCGCAAAGCATCCTTCATTCAATGGTTCAATATATTGATGGTAGTTGTATTGGCCAAATGGGACTTCCCGATATGAAGCTACCTATACAGTTTGCATTATACGAAGAAGAACGAAAGTTTATGCCTTATGAAAGACTAGATTTAGTTCGACTGGGTCAATTAACCTTTGAACAACCCGATAAAGAGACTTTTAGATGTTTATCTTTAGCCTATAAAGCACTGGAGTTAGGCAAAGAAATTCCTACAGTCTTAAACGCAGCAAATGAAAAAGCAGTGGAGCTATTCATAAAAGAGAAAATTAGTTATTTAGATATACCTTTAATAATTGAAGCAACAATGGATTATTATGTTGAACATTTATTAGATAAACAGGTTCCATTGAGTTTCGACTTGATATTAGAGACGGAAAAGTGGACATACACTTACATAAGTGAAAGGTGGCAATCATGAGTATAATCATTGCGTTATTAGTATTTAGTTTTATTGTATTTATACATGAATTAGGGCATTTTTATTTTGCAAGACGAGGTGGCATTACTGTTGAAGAGTTTGCCATAGGAATGGGACCCAAACTTTTTGGATTTCATAGTAAAGGATGCGAATGGACTGTTCGCTTATTACCTATTGGTGGATTTTGCCGAATGCTGGGTGAAGATGGTCAAGCTGATGATGAAAAGAAAGCTATCAGTGAAGAAGAGTTGGATGAATCAGTTCATCAAATAACTGGAAAAAGTGAAACCACTTCAGATGAGACATCGGTTGAACCTCTAACCAATGTTCAAGGAGAGGGTAGCGACAATAATGGAAAACCTGTGAAACGTCAATTACAGGGGACAGCTTTTTATGAACAATCTGTATGGACAAGGATAAGTGCTGTTATTGGAGGTCCGCTTTTTAACTTCATCTTAGCATTAGTGTTTTCATTTATATTAATGGCACTATCAACAATATCAACAACCGAAGTAGCATTTGTTGCTGAAGATTCCCCAGCTGAAGCTGCAGGAATTCTAAAAGGTGATGTGATGGTATCCATTGATGGGCATCGTCTAGTCAGACCGAGAGAAGCTAGCATTTATATTAATGTACCGGCTGGCGATCCAGTTGATGTGGCAGTTGAAAGAATGGGTGCCGATGGAACCATTGATACCTTGACATACGAAATCAAACCAGCTGTTATTGAAATGGACCCAACGCTTCCGGCGGATGAAAGTGAAAACTATTATCAAATTGGGGTTGGATATACAACGGTTGAAACCAATTTTATAAATGTGCTTAAATATGGAGTATTAGAATGTTTATCGTGGATTAAAATTGTGTTCTATTCACTTGGATTGTTAGTGACCGGACAAGTGTCAGGTACTGCGTTAGCTGGACCGGTTGCATTAGTGAGTGAAATCAGTTCAGGATACGAACGTTCATTAACCGAAGGATTAAAAGTTGTTGTTGCAAACTTAAGTTTTTGGATTGTTCTAATCAGTGCAAACTTAGGTATTATGAACCTATTGCCAATTCCTGCCCTTGATGGAGGTCGTTTAGTCTTCCTGTCCTTAGAAGCGATTTCAGGTAAACCAATAGCACCAGAGAAAGAAGGGTTTATTCATTTTATCGGCTTTGTGTTATTAATGGCTTTGATGGTCTTTGTGATGTACAATGATATACTAAGACTATTTGGATGGGGATAATTATGTTTACGAGAGAAGATACAAAAATCATCACTATTGGTAATGTATCCATTGGTGGTGGCAAGAAGATAGCAATACAAAGTATGACGAACACAAAAACTGAAGATATAAAGGGAACCATTCATCAGATTCTTGCTCTTGAAGAAGCAGGATGTGATATTGTTCGTGTTGCAGTTCCCAACATGGAAGCGGCAAAAGCAATATTAAGCATTAAAGCGGGAATACATATTCCCTTGGTAGCGGACATTCACTTTGATTATCGATTAGCCCTTGAATGCATTCATCAAGGGATCGATAAAATCAGACTGAATCCGGGAAATATTGGTAACGATGAAAGAGTTAAAGAAGTCGTGCTTGCATGTAAAGCTAACAACATTCCAATTCGCATTGGAGTTAATGGTGGTTCATTAGAGAAGCATATACTTGATAAGTATAAACACCCAACAGCTGAAGCTTTAGTTGAAAGTGCTCTTTATCATGTGAATATTCTTGAAGCATTAGATTTTTATGATATCGTTGTCTCAATTAAATCGTCCGACGTCAAAACAGCAGTCGAAGCATATCGTTTAATGGCAACACATAAAAACTATCCTCTGCATTTAGGGATAACAGAAGCAGGGACTATCGAATCAGGCACGATTAAGTCTTCGGTAGGCATAGGTATTATGTTAAGCCTTGGAATCGGAGATACAATCAGAGTGTCATTAACAAGTGATCCGGTGGATGAAATACGCGTTGCTAGAAAACTTCTGCAATCATTGGACCTATATACGAAATCAATTGAGATTGTATCCTGTCCAACATGTGGACGAACATCTATTGACTTAATAGGAATAGCAAAAGAAGTTGAAAAACGGATAGGTCATTTGCCAAACCCGATTAAAGTAGCGGTAATGGGTTGTGCAGTTAATGGTCCGGGCGAAGCGAGAGAAGCTGATATTGGAATCGCAGGCGGTGATGGTGTTGGCTTGATTTTTAAAAAAGGTGAAATAATTAAAAAAGTTAAAGAAGAAGATTTAGTCGATGCACTTATTGAGGAAGTTGAAAAGTTGGTTGGTGAATAATGAGGAAAAATCTACTTGATGTGTTTGAAGGTTTAAACCTTTCTCCGGATTTACAGGGGAGTTTTAGGGACGGTAATATTACATCGATTATTATGGATAAAGACCAAGGATTAGTGAGCATTACCTTGGTATTAAACACAATTGTACATCCGAAAATCATTCAGGCGCTAGAGGAAGCCATCTACGCCTTTTTGTCATATCCGGAAAGCATGGCTATACACATTGATGATAGATATGAATTGACATTTAATCTGGCGTTTAAAGATTTGTTTGCAATATATGAACCTTCATTGATGTATTTGATCAAAAAACATAATCCTATTTGCTTTGCATCCATGAAAAATGGTTCGGTTGTCGTGGATGATCAGATATTATCCTATAATGTGCCCATTGCAGGATTTTCATACATAAATGATTATAAAGTGGATGATTTGATTGCAACCATCTTTAAAGAGAAGTTCGGTATTGAAGTTGAGGTCGAGTTTACCAAAGATGATGATTCAAATTATATATACGAAGAGTTTCTTCGTAGCCGTGATTTAGAGCAGAAAAACCTGCTTAAGAAACATGCAAGAAATCATCAACTGGATGAAAAAGTTGTTGTCGATGAAGATGCAATAACCAAAGAAACATATGAAAACCTGATATACGGTAAAAAGCCGGCAGTTGGAGAGATAATAAAACTTAAAAACTTTGATGAAGACACGAAATATGCCAATGTAGACATTGAACTTATATCCAAGCCAGATTCAAGGGAACTTCGTGGCGGCAAGATGATTATGAAGTTTGATATTACAGATTACACGGACTCTGTTACATGCAAAATGTTTGTTGAAAAAGATGCTTTTCCTGAGGTGAGTAAAGCAATACAACCGGGCAATACACTTCGTATAAGAGGTCTTTACAAATATGATGATTATGATCAAGCACGAGTTTTTATGGCCAATTCAGTTGAAAAAATTGAAGCTGATCTTCGAATAAAACGTAAAGATAATGCAAAAGAGAAACGTGTTGAATTGCATCTACACACTCAAATGAGCGAAATGGACGGTATGATGAGTGCCAAGTTAGCTGTTAAACAAGCCATTGCTTGGGGACATAAAGCTGTTGCAATTACTGATCATGGTGTTGTTCAAGCTTATCCGGATGCATTTCATGCAGTGCATGATGATGAGACGAAAATTCTCTATGGTGTTGAAGCCTACTTTGTTGATAACGAACGTCCCATTGTACATTTTGATAGAGGTCAAACGTTTAAAGATACCTATATTGTTTTTGATATTGAAACGACTGGATTTAGAGCGCATAAAGATAAAATAACAGAAATTGGTGCGGTAAAGATTGTTGATGGAAAAGTTGTTGATCGGTTCTCTGAATTTGTTAATCCGGGGGTTCCAATACCTCAAAAGATACAGGAACTGACACATATAACAAATGAAACAGTTAAAGATGCACCACCGCTTGCTATTGTATTGCCAAAATTCATTGAGTTTTGTGGCGATGGTGTTTTAGTTGCTCAAAATGCTGACTTTGATATGAGTTTTATATGTCGTGCACTTGAAAAGTTAGAGACACCGAAAGAGTTTACATATCTAGATACACTTGAACTTGCTCGAAGATTGCTGTTGGAGCTTAAAAACTATCGTTTGAATACGATAGCTGAAGCTCTAGAAATTCGATTGGTGCAGCATCATAGAGCTGTTTATGATGCAGAAGCGACAGCGGGGATTTTGCTGAAAATGTTTAAGTTGCTAAAACCTTTGGATGTTATAGATTTGAAAAGCCTTATTACGTGGGGGGAAGCAAATCCACCTAACTACAAAAAACTTCGACCAACTCATGGGATTGTGTTTTGCAAAACAAGAGAAGGTCTTCGTAACATGTATAAACTTATTTCAAAATCACATATTGAAACATTCTTCAAACGTCCGTTAATGTTAAGGTCTGATTTTAAGAACTATAGAGAGGGCTTAATAGTCGGATCAGCATGTGAAGCAGGTGATTTATACCCACTTGTACTTGAGGGCCGTAATAAGGAGGTTCTTGATCGTGTTGTTGATTTTTATGATTATTTGGAAATCCAACCTACTTTGAATAATGAGTTTCTGGTACGTAATGGGAAAGCGACGAACTTACGTGAAATCGAAGAAGTTAATAAAAGAATTTGTGAAATTGGTGATGAATACAATAAACTGGTTGTAGCTACTTGTGATGTTCATTTCCTTAATCCGGAAGATGAATTGTATCGTCGTATTCTTATGGCCGGTAAAGGATTTAAAGATGCAGATAATCAAGCACCCCTATACTATAGAACAACGTATGAAATGTTAGATGAGTTTGAATACTTAGGTGAAGAAAAGGCGTATGAAGTTGTTGTGACAAACACGAATATAATTGCCGATTCAATGGATGCCATTGAACCGGTAGAACGTGGTAAATACCCGCCTGAAATTGAAGGTTCTGAAAAAGAGTTAGAGGATATGTGCTACGCTAAAGCAAAAGAGTTATATGGTGAACCGCTTCCGTATATTGTTGAGGAAAGACTTGCCCGTGAACTTAATTCCATTATTACAAATGGATTTGCTGTTATGTATATCATTGCTCAAAAATTGGTTAAAAAATCAAATGATGAAGGTTATTTAGTTGGCTCGAGAGGATCGGTTGGTTCATCGTTTGTTGCTACCATGGCAAAAATAACAGAAGTGAATCCGTTGTCGCCACATTATATGTGTGGTAAGTGTAAATATAGTGACTTTGATTCAGATGAAGTGAAGAAATATGCAGGAACTTCTGGAGTGGATATGCCGGATAAGAAGTGTCCGGTTTGCGGTGAACAGCTCATCAAAGAAGGTCATGATATACCTTTTGAAACATTCTTAGGATTCAAAGGAAACAAAGAGCCTGATATTGACTTGAACTTTTCTGGGGAATTCCAGAGTAAAGCTCATGAATATACAGAAGTCCTCTTTGGAAAAGGTCATGTGTTTAAAGCGGGGACGATTGGCACATTAGCTGAAAAAACCGCATTTGGATATGTTAAGAATTATTTTGAAGAACGTGATATAATTGTTAAAGAAGCAGAAATCAATCGAATCATTCAAGGTTGTGTTGGGGTAAGGCGTACATCCGGTCAACATCCAGGTGGTATTATTGTTCTTCCTAAAGATCAAGAGATTTATACGTTCACACCTATACAAAAACCTGCAAATGACCAAAAAACGAATATTATTACAACTCACTTTGATTATCACTCAATTGATCATAATCTGCTGAAACTTGACATATTGGGACATGATGATCCTACAATGATTAAGTTTTTAGAAGATCGAACCGGCATCATTGCAACGGATATACCACTTGATGAACCTAAAGTTATGTCTTTGTTTAAAGGTTTGGAAGCACTAAATGTGCGGAGTGAGGATATTGGTGGGATTAAACTGGGCTCGTTAGGTGTTCCTGAGTTTGGTACAGACTTTGTTATGCAAATGTTAATAGAAACGCAACCTTCATCTTTTTCTGATCTGATTCGTATTTCAGGGTTATCGCATGGTACCGATGTTTGGACGAATAATGCGCAGGTACTGGTTAATGAGGGGACTGCAAATATATCATCAGTTATTTCAACAAGGGATGATATTATGACTTATTTAATCAATATGGGTATGGATAAAGAGTTATCTTTTACAATCATGGAGGCAGTCCGTAAAGGAAAAGGACTTGAATCCGATTGGGAAGTCGAGATGAGAAAAGTAGCTGTGCCAGAGTGGTATATTTGGTCTTGTAAACAGATTAAGTACATGTTCCCAAAAGCTCATGCAGCGGCTTACGTTATGATGGCATATCGAATTGCGTTTTTTAAGGTCTATTACCCGCTTGAGTATTATGCAGCCTTTTTCTCGATCCGTGCAGCTAACTTTGATTTTGTACTTATGTGCAAAGGTAAAGATGTACTTGATGGGCATATTAAAGATTATAAAGCCAGATTTAATGAACTTACCAAAAAAGAAAAAGACATGATTAAAGATATGCGTATTGTACAAGAGATGTATGCAAGAGGATATGAATTTACACCTGTTGATATTTATACGGTTGATGCTAAATATTTTCAAATAGTTGAAGGTAAGTTAATGCCTTCATTGGCCGCAATAAATGGTTTAGGTGAAAAAGCAGCTGAGAACATTGTCGAAGCGCGTAAAGACGGAGAATTCATTTCAATCGAAGCCTTTAGGATTCGTACAAAAACATCAAAAACGTTAATTGAATTACTTAAAGAAAATGCAATTTTATATGGATTACCTGAAACAAATCAAGTAAGTTTGTTCTAAGCTTATTCTAGATTTATTTTGTAAAAGAAACGGAATGAAAGAAATAGATATTTATACAGACGGTGCATGTCGAGGTGAAAAGGATTTTTACTGAATTTAGAGGTATTAGAGTGTAAGTGATCAAACTGTTTGTAAATAAAGGGTGGAGAAGGGGGATAAGAACATATGAACATTGCAATCTCAATAGTCGTTGGTTATTTATTAGGATGTTTTCAAACTTCATATATCATGAGTAAATTAATAATGAAAAAAGATATACGTGAGTTGGGCACCGGTAATGCAGGTGCATCAAATGCAACAATGGAATTTGGTAAACTGTTTGGCCTTGTAATTGCTATAGCTGATGTTATGAAAGTCGTTGTATCTGTATTTATTATTAAGCTTATTTTTAACAATCAAATTGAGGGAGAAACCCTAACAATGCTTATTTATATTAATGCATTGTTTGTTATCATTGGGCATAATTATCCCTTTTATATGGGATTTAGAGGTGGAAAGGGAACGGCTTCATTACTTGGTATGTTGTTTGCACTTGATTATAGGTTAGGATTTATCTCGCTTGTAATAGTGGTTCTTGTTGTTTACATATCAGACTATATGGTTGTAGGAACCGTGAGTTTACTTGTGATTCTAATGACTTACACCGTTATATTCAAGTTGGCTCCTGTGAATGTTTTTATTGTAATGATTATTACCGGTATGAGTTTATATAAACATTTTGGAAATATACAAAGAATTAGAAATGGTACGGAAGCAAGAGTTTTAGGGACTATTAAGAAAACTGTTGATTAAGCAGGCGGTATACTTCAATTATTCTTAAATATGGATAGACACACAAAAAGGGTCAAAACTTAAAATCTAAGTTTTGACCCTTTTAATTGTGTTAAATTTAATTATTATTGAAATAAGTTCAATGCATCAAATGATTCCCATGCCATTGTAGCAGATTCGTTATCATTTGCTAATTCAGAAATAACAGCTAAAGTAAATAATTCTTGAGCAGTTGCTTTTTGTTCTTCTGTAATTTCTGGTGTGAAGTTTTGAGAAACTTCTTCAAAAGCTATAGGAATTTCTTCTAATGTTTCTGGCATAACGACATCACCAAATGTTCTGCGAACAACTTCAGTAGCTTCAATTTCAGCAGTATCAACATCAGCAGCATCAGTTTCAGCAGCATCAACATCAGTAGCTTCAGCAGCATCAACATCAGCAGCATCAGTTTCAGCAGCATCTAAATCAGCAGCTGCAGTTTCATCAGTGTTAACATCAGTCGCTTCAGTTTGAGTTGCCTCAACACCGCCATCTTTTTCTTTATCAGTTGAACATGCTGCTAGTGAAAAGAGCATAGTAAGGATTAACCCTACTGTTAATAATCTTTTTGAAATTTTCATTGTAATCTCCTTTTTGTTAACTTGTTATTGTTAACTATGTTTTGTTAACCTCGTTTTTGTTAACTTTGTTATAGTTAACTATGTTCTTGTTAACTATGTTTTTGTTTACTACTGGAGTATATATCAAGTACAAGTAGAAGTTGTGTTTAAAGATTAACAAAAAAACATCGAATCTCATACAAAGTTGTTGCGAAAATATTACGGAAATGTTACGAAAGTGTTGCGCGTCCAGTCATAGGCCTAATGAGTGATTTGCAATGTATCGCTTCTTCTAAACTAAAAGCATCTTCAATCACGTTGCCTTCAAGAGCATATGAAGTGATGCTAACAATGCTATTCATTGATTTTCATAAATGCAATGCTTTTGCAGGTACTTAATGACATAGTTAAATTGAAGGATTTTGGAATTCATTGTTGATTTCAGTAAGTTATTCTTTACTATACATCTTTATCGTATATAATAGGAAGAGAGAATAAAAATCTGAGAGGGAGATTTTATGTCGAATTCTAATACGAATTTTATGTTATTATTTTTAGGTCGTCTCATTTCAAGACTGGGTGACTCAGTTTTTACAATTGGAGTCGGTTGGTACATTCTTGAATTAACAGGTTCTCCTGTTCAAATGAGTTCTTTTATTGCTGTTATGACATTAACAATGGTAATTGCAGGACCCATCGGTGGTAATATTGTCGATCAATTCAAAAAAGTAAAACTTATCTATTTAATGGATTTTATACGAGGATCCGTAGTTATACTTGCTGCATTAACTATTTTGTTGTCGGACAATACAACTTTAATCATAGTTGTTATGTATATGATGGCAATTGTTAGTGCTTTATGTACTGTTGTTTTTAACCCTGCATCCACTGCAATAGTTCCTCTTATTATGACTAAAGAAAAATTAGTTAAAGCGAATTCGTATATGTCATTAACCGGCAGTATGACTACGATTTTTGGTCTGTTATTAGGTGGTATGTTATACGGACTAATTGGCCCCTTCGGTGTTATTCTTATTGATGGCATTTCTTATATATTGTCTGGGATTTCTGAAATGTTCATAAAAGTAATAGAGCCTGATCATATTAAATCCAAATCCAAACATATAATGAAAGAACAAGTTGAGATTTTTAAAGAAGGTATTAGATATCTTAATAAACATAAAGGTCTTATCTATATTGGTATTTTTGCAACTGTGTTGAATTTTTCTCTAGTGCCCCTTTTTCAAGTGTATACGCCATATTTAATAAAAGTAGTATTGGGTAAAGAGATAATTACACTTACTGTTATGCAAATCACAATTAGTGCGGGTATGTTTGCAGGTGGTTTATTACTGAGTCGTTTTGGTAAAAAAAACCAAGATATTCGGTTGACGCATTTATTACGTGGGTTTAGTGTTTCGCTAATAATATTATTATGTTCATTAGCAATTGTAGTCGTTAGTATTGTGAATTCAAAGATTTCTTATGAACTGTTTGTATTGTTGTTTGGAATAATAGCTTTTTTCATTGGTGGTCTAGTTGCAATTATAAATATACCTATAGAAACTTATATTCAACAGAATACAGAAACTGCAATGATGGGTAGGGTAAATAGTGTCCTTGGTACACTATCGATGGCAACGATACCCTTTGCTCTTGTTCTGGGTGGTATTGCTGTTGAAGTGATTTCTGTTGAATTTGCATATTTTTTCAGTGCTATAGTACTTATTATTACAACAGGATCTTTGTTGTTTAGAAAAGAGCTTTCATGAAATATTAAAGATAAATATATAGGTCCTTATGCTATACTAGTTATATAATGTATGATGAAAGGAGATTAAATGAAAATAGCATTTTTTGATACAAAACCATATGATGAACGTTTCTTTAATGAAATTCTTAATGAATACAATTTTAAAATTAAATACTTCGAAAATAAATTAAATGAAGATACAGTTAGCCTTGCAAAAGGTTATGATGTCGTATGCGTATTTGTAAATGATACGCTTAATAAAGCAGTAATTGATACCCTGCATGATGGTGGCACTGAACTTATTGCCATGCGCTGTGCAGGTTATAATAATGTGGATTTTGAGGCGAGTCATGGGAAGGTTCATGTTGTAAGAGTGCCTGCATATTCGCCTTATGCGGTTGCAGAGCATGCAGCAGCACTTATGGTTACATTAAACCGTAAAACGCATAGAGCCTATAATAGAACAAGAGAAAGCAATTTTAATATTAATGGATTATTAGGATTTGATCTACATGGAAAAACATTGGGTGTCATTGGAACCGGTAAAATTGGACAGATTCTGTGTAACATTGGTAAAGGTTATGGTATGAGGGTGCTTTCTTATGACAAATTTCCAAACAAAAGCTTAAATCTTGAATATACTGACTTAGATACGCTATATAAAGAATCGGATGTGATATCACTCCATTGTCCGCTACTCATAGAGACGCATCATATGATAAATAAAGAATCAATGAACAAAATGAAGGATGGAGTCATGCTTATTAATACATCGAGAGGTGGTCTGGTGGATGCAGAAAGTTTAATTGAAGCGATAAAAACTCGTAAGATTGGAAGTGCAGGGCTTGACGTATATGAAGAAGAGAGTGACTATTTCTTTGAAGATTTTTCTGATGAGATCATTACTGATGATATTCTTGCTAGGTTACTATCCTTTAATAATGTTTTAGTAACATCACATCAAGCCTTTTTTACAAAAGAAGCATTGTCAAATATTGCAAAAACAACACTAGATAATATTAAAGCGTTTGCACGCAAAGAGGAACTTGTTAATGAAATATGTTCTATATGTGGTAAAAAGTAAACGTGAATAGCAAAGAAGGATGTTAGGACGAAGAGAGAAACTTTCGATTAAAAAGTTTTGAAAAGTGTATTTATTATTAACTGGAGTTAAATTCCAGTTATTTTTTTGTAAAAAAAAAGGAAATAATCGTTTTAAGTGGTATATATAGGGGTATGGGTTTACTTTGATTTAAGTAAAGGAGATACCTATGAATTTACGTGAGATACAAGAAACTCGTGAATGTAAGGATCTAAGTCCTTTTGCATCTATGAGTAAGAACAGCAAAGGACGAGAGGTCGAAGAGAAACCATGTGACATGCGAACTGAGTATCAAAGAGACAGAGATCGCATACTACACTCAAAATCATTTAGACGACTTAAACATAAAACTCAAGTATTTATCGCACCGGAAGGTGATCATTATCGAACTCGATTAACCCATACATTAGAAGTTGCACAAATTGGAAGAAGTATTGCAAGAGCTCTTCGATTAAATGAAGATTTAGTAGAAGCTATTGCCCTTGCCCATGACTTGGGTCATACACCTTTTGGTCATGCAGGTGAATATGCACTAAATGAAGTTTGTGAATTAGGATTTAAACATTACGAACAGAGTTTACGTATTGTTGAGAAACTGGAGAATAGGGGACAAGGTTTGAATTTGACTTGGGAGGTTCGCAATGGAATCCTGAATCATAGGACAACTGGTAAACCGGAGACTTTGGAAGGAAAGATTGTTCGCTTATCTGACAAGATTGCGTACATCAACCATGATATTGATGATGCAATTCGTGGTCATGTGATATCCGACGATGACCTACCGACTGAACTTACAGATGTGTTGGGAAAGACATCAACTCAAAGATTAAGCAACATGATACATGACATAGTTTATAATAGTATGGACGTCAATGATATTATCATGAGTCCGCATATGGAAGTCCCTATGAAGGCTATGAGAAAATTCATGTTCGAAAATGTTTACATAGATTCAAAAGCTAAAGAACATGAAGAAAAAGCTAAGAACTTATTAACTCAATTGTATTTGTATTTTCATGAACATCAATATATACTTCCACCGGAATATATCACAATGATCGATGATGGTGAGGATCCTAATCGTGTTGTATGCGATTATATTGCGGGAATGACAGACAGATATGCAATTCGCAAGTTTATGGATTTGTTTATTCCGGCATCATGGAATGAGTTTTAGCATTGACATTTACTATAATGAGGGTTTGATGTATGAGAAGAGGAGTAAACCATGTATTACCCAGATGAAATAATTGAAGAGGTACGTCTTAACAGTGATGTTGTAGACATAATTGGCTCCTATGTGCACCTTCAGAGAAAAGGAAGTTCACACTTTGGACTATGTCCTTTTCATCATGAAAAATCACCTTCATTTTCTGTTAGCAAAGATAAGCAGATGTATTATTGCTTCGGTTGTGGTGCAGGTGGAAATGTTTTTAGCTTTATCATGGAATATGAAAATTTTAATTTTGTAGAAGCTGTTAAACATCTTGCTTCAAAAGCTAATATTGAGTTGCCAGAAGCTGAAGTGTCCCAGGAAGTTAAAGCTGCAATAAACTATAAACAACGTTTATATGATGCTAATCGTCTTGCAGCAAGATACTATTATGCAATGTTGCGACATGAATATGGAAGTGTTGCAATGAAATACTTACAAGATCGACAATTATCTCCTGAGATTATGAAACAATTTGGATTAGGCTATTCAACTCAACAGTGGGATGATTTATATAACAATCTAAAGAACAAAGGATTCTCTGAAAAAGAACTGATTGATTGTGGGTTGTTACTCGTAGGTAAAAAAGTCAAAGGTACTTATTTTGACAGATTCTCTAATCGGGTAATGTTTCCAATATTTGACATTCACAATCGTGTAATAGCTTTTGGAGGTCGAGTGATGGGTGATGGACAACCCAAATACCTGAATTCACCTGAAACACCACTTTTTGATAAAAGCCGTAACTTATATGGACTTAATATTGCTAGAAAATCCAGAGAGAAGTATATGATCATTGTTGAAGGTTATATGGACGTTATTGCCCTTCATCAAGCTGGATTTGATAACTCCATAGCGTCTCTTGGAACTGCTTTTACCAGTGGGCACGGCAATCTGATAAAAAGGTATGTCGAAGAAGTTGTGATTGGTTTTGATAGCGATAGTGCAGGAGTGAATGCGACCTTACGTTCAATACCAATACTTAAATCAGCAGGTTTGATTGTTCGAGTGCTTATTATGGATGGTTATAAGGATCCAGATGAATTCATTATGAATAAAGGCGCTGAAGCATTTAAACAACTTATTGCAAAGGCGATGCCAAGTTTTATGTTTGAGATCTTACAACTTAGTAAACGTTTTGATCTTAATGATCCAGAATATAAGACGAGATTTAGTGAAGAAGCTGCCAAAAAGCTTTTAACTCTTGAAGGCAAGCTAGAAAGAGACAATTATTTAGAAGCTATTCTAAAAGTTTATGATATGTCTAGAGATGGATTAATGGAATTATTAGGTAAATATGGTAAGAATGTAGGAATTGTACAGAAAAGCATGTCAAGTAATGATTTAAATCGTGAAGAAAAACGGTTGAAACATAAAGAAGATGCTGTTACAATAGCACAGAAAGAATTATTAGCGATAATTGTATCCCATAAAGAGATATATAATCGCATTAAAGATATAATTAGACCTGAGCATTTTGCTCATGAAACGTTACAAAAGGTAGGACTCATCATTTACGATAGTTATGAAAAAGCTATTAAAATCGAACCTGCTTTGATAATGAGTAAATTTACTCAAATTGAGGACCAAAAACTTATCGCCAGTATCTTTGGTGAAATAATAAAAATTGAAAATCAACTTCAGCTAGAAAGGCTTCTTAATGATACTATTAGAACTATTAAGAGTGAATATTTAGAAGCTAAACAAAAGACCGTTTATGATCCAGTAGGATTAATGGAACTTATTAAAGAGAAGAAAGAACTTCTTCATTTATATGTACGTCTAGAAGATATTGATAGAAGGGATTGAAAAAAATGGCAGCAGAAGAAAATGTGAAGACCTTTGAAGTTAAAATAGCAGAGTTAGTTGCAATTGCTAAAGACAAGAAAAATGTATTAGAGTATGTGGAAATTGAGGAACACTTCAAAGATCATGAATTAGAAACTGATAAAATCGAAGCAATCTATGACTACCTTGAAAAAAGTGGTATTGATATCCTAGGTAAAGTTGACGAAGTCGAAGAAGAAGATGATGTTAAGAAGTTGGATTTATCTCTTCCGGAAGGCCTTAATATTGATGATCCTGTCCGCATGTACCTTAAAGAAATCGGTAAGGTACCTTTATTATCAGCAGAAGAAGAAGTTACCTTGGCTAAAAGAATGGAAGAGGGAGATGAAATTGCTAAACAACGTTTAGCAGAAGCAAACCTTCGACTCGTTGTTAGTATCGCTAAAAGATATGTTGGTCGTGGTATGTTATTCCTTGATCTAATTCAAGAAGGTAACTTAGGTCTTATAAAAGCGGTAGAGAAATTTGACTATCGTAAAGGGTATAAATTCAGTACATATGCAACTTGGTGGATTAGACAAGCTATCACGAGAGCGATAGCTGATCAAGCCAGAACAATTCGTATTCCGGTTCATATGGTTGAAACAATAAACAAACTAATACGTGTATCAAGACAATTGCTTCAAGAATTAGGTAGAGATCCTACACCTGAAGAAATTGGTGAAGAACTAGAAATGCCAGTGGATAAAGTTCGTGAAATTCTTAAGATTTCTCAAGAACCGGTTTCTCTTGAAACTCCAATTGGTGAAGAGGAAGATTCACATCTTGGTGACTTTATTCAAGATGACAACGTTCCAGTTCCGGCTGAAGCAGCTGCGTTTACACTTCTGAAAGAGCAATTGGTTGATGTACTTGATACGTTAACTGACAGAGAACAAAAAGTTCTTAGACTACGCTTTGGATTAGATGATGGTCGAGCTAGAACCCTCGAAGAAGTTGGTAAAGAGTTTAATGTAACTCGTGAACGTATACGTCAAATCGAAGCAAAAGCCTTACGTAAACTTCGTCATCCAAGTCGAAGCCGTAAACTTAAAGATTACTTAGAATAATATGTAGCCATGGATGAGAGTCCATGGCTTTTGTTTACTTGCTTCTTGATTATTTGGTTTGAAAGGTAGGTGTTAAGATGGAATTAACAGATAGACTTAAAAGGATTGTGTCTTATGTTGATAAAGGGATGAGACTCGCAGATATTGGATGTGACCACGGTTATGTTCCTATATATTTAGTGAAGGAAGGTATAGCTAGCTTTGCACTTGCGATGGATATTAATGAAGATCCACTGGAGAAAGCCAAGAATAATGGATTAGCGTATCATATTAGTGATAGTTTAGACACAAGGCTTAGTAACGGTTTGGAAAAGCTGAAACCTGGAGAGGTCGACTGTGTAATCATTGCCGGAATGGGTGGTAAATTGATTGAAACAATTCTAGAAGCCTCCAAAAATAAATTAGGTACCTATAAACGTTTGATTTTATCGCCACATAAAGATATTGAATCAGTTAGAATGAAGATAGCTGAATTGAAGATGTCAATTATTGAAGAATCTATGCTCTATGAAGATAATCATTACTATAATTTTATTGTCGTAAATCCACAATCTATCGAGTCAATAACTGAAGGTTTAAAGGTTAAAGGATCAAAAACAGAGATGGATTGTCTGAAAGATAGATTAAGCAATCAAGTGTTAGGAAACACGAAAAAAGAAAAAAATAATGTAATAGAGAAAGAATTATTAGAATTCTATGAAGAAAAAGAATTATTAGATAAAATTTGCAATAAATATGGTAAAATATTATTAATGAATAAAGATCAATGTCTTCGTAATCAATTAAACGACGTGATTCCAAAACTAGAAATATTGCAACAACAATTAGAAGTCAAAAAGATAAGTAAAAGAGTAATCGAACTGGGTGAAGAAATTGAAATTGGAAAGAAGGTCCTAACATGGCTAAGTTAATCGTTAAAAATGTAATGGATGTTATTGAACAATTTGCTCCTATAGAACTTGCAATGGATTATGATAATGTCGGTTTATTAGTAGGATCACAGAATGCGAAAGTGAAGAAGATCCTACTGGGATTAGAATTGACAGACTCATTATTAGAAGAAGCCATTATTAAACAATGTGATCTGATTATTGTCCATCATCCACTGATATTCAAACCGATAAAGACGATTATTGCTGAAGACATAACAGGGAATAAAGTTATTACTCTGATAAAAGAAGGAATTTCTTTATATGTTGCTCATACAAATTTGGATATGACAGTGGGCGGTCTAAACGATTTTATTGCTGAAAAACTTGATATCAAAGTTGACCCTTTGGATGAAGCCAAACCATTACCCAACGTTCGTGTGGGTCAAGTGAAACCTATCTCATTAATCGATTTCTGTTCCTTCATTAAAGAAAAGTTGAATTTGAATTACTTGCATTATTGTGGAGACGATAATCATCTTATAGGTAAAGTTGGATTATGTACTGGAAGTGGTATGAGTTTTTATAAGGAAGCACTTCATGAAGAAGTTGATGTTTACATTACAGGAGACATGAAGTATCACGATGCTACGCTTGCTATTGACTGTAATGTACCTATTATTGATGCTACTCATTATGGAAGCGAAATATTAGTTAGTGAATTATTATATCAAAAATTGCACGAGGTTTTTAGCGATGAAATTCAAATTATTGTACATAAATCATACGACAATCCTATAAAAACAATATAATGGAGGTATCATATGGATCTGAATATAACTCTCAAACATAATAATCAAACGATTGTAGTAGAAAAAGGGACTAAGCTAATACACATTGCATCAACAGTACAGAAAGATTTTGAAGCTCCCATTGTACTAGCAATTGTTGATGGTAAACTCAAAGAAGTTAATCGTCGTATTAAAAGTGATTGTGTTGTAGAATTCTTAGACACAACAAATAAAGATGGATATCGTACTTATCAACGAAGTCTGATTTTACTCTTTATTAAAGCAGCACGTGATGTTTATAAGTCCTATGGGATAACCGAAATTGACATAAGAGTGCAGTTTACAATAAATCGAGGAATGTATTGTGAGTTTGTGAATACAGGACATAAACCTATTGATGAAAGTCTCCTTTTACTCATAAGCGAAAGAATGAAAGGTTTAGTTGATCAGAACATCAAGATTAAAAAGAATACGGTTACAACAAGTAAGGCTATTCGGATTTTTAAAGAGCAAGGAATGATGGATAAAGTTTGTTTACTTAATTTCAGAAGTGTTTCGAATACAAATATTTATGAATTAGATGGATTTTTTGATTATTACTTTGGGTATATGGTGCCGACTACTGGATGTTTATCAACGTTTGAATTACATCTTCATGAGCAAGGCGTTATATTACAATATGCAAATAAAAAGAATGCTCATGATGTATCAACGTTTGATCCTGAACAGCAACTTTTTGAAACTCAATTAGAGACAACCAGATGGGCTGAGCTAATGAATGTGAAAACAATTGGCGAATTAAATGAACTAATTGCTCAAGGTGATATAAATGATTTGATGTTAGTAGCAGAGGCTTTAATGGAGAAGAAAATCGCTTCAATTGCTGACAAAATCGTTGAAGGTGATGTTTATAAGAAGTTTGTTTTTATAGCAGGACCGTCGTCTAGCGGTAAAACAACATTTGCTCATCGTTTATCAGTCCAATTAAAAGCTCATGGAATGTGTCCAAAGACGATTTCATTAGATAATTATTTTGTTAATAGAGAAGAAACCCCTCTTGATGAAGATGGCAATTATAATTTTGAAACTATCGAAGCTATTGATGTGAAACAATTTAATGAGGATATGCTTCAAATACTTGATGGTAAACCCGTTGACATTCCTGTATTTAACTTTTTTACAGGCCGAAGAGAATATAAGGGGAACTTTTTAACATTAAATGAAAAAGGAATACTAATTGTAGAAGGTATCCATGGACTGAACGGAAAATTGTCCTATGCATTACCGGATGAGAGTAAGTTTAAGATATATATAAGCGCATTAACTCAATTAAACTTAGATTTTCATAATCGTATACCGACAACAGATGGTCGCTTGCTTAGAAGAATTGTTAGAGATGCTCAATATAGAGGAGCAAATGCCAGGAGAACTATTTCGATGTGGCCTTCTGTACGTCGCGGTGAAGAAAAGTACATCTTTCCATATCAAGAGGAAGCGGATGTCATGTTTAATTCGGCATTGATTTATGAATTAGCTGTACTTAAACAATATGCAGATCCTTTATTATACAGTATTCCAAAAGATTCGGTTGAAGCTATAGAAGCCAAACGTTTAATTAAATTCTTGGATTATATACTTGGTGTTACGAGCGAACATATTCCTCAAAATTCACTGATTAGAGAATTTGTAGGTGGGAGCTGCTTTAGAACATGATACCCATATTATATGAAAACCAAGATATTATTGTGGTTGAGAAACCAGCGAATATGCCTGCTCAAAAAGATATAAGTCGAACAGCTGATATGTTGAGTGTAACAGAAACTTATCTGGGTATTAAACCATTCATAATCCATCGTTTAGACCGTCATGTGGCAGGTCCGGTTATCATAGCCAAAACGAAACAAGCAGCCCGAAAGATGAATGAGCAGCTTGTTAAAGGGCTTATAACCAAATATTATAAAGCTGTAGTTATTAGCGGGAAAAATGATGATGTTATGGGAAAATATCTAGATAGCCACCAAGAAAATATTCTAGTACATTACATTGGAAAAGCGAATAAACTAGCTAAGGTCATATCAGAAGAGGATTATATGAAACTAAATGTTAGTGAAAAGCTAAGCTATAAAAAGGCAGTATTAATATTCACATGTATTCAAACAAAGAGTTATGATACAATAAATATATCTTTATTAAAAATCCAACTAATTACTGGTCGATTTCATCAAATAAGAGCTCAATTAAGTTTCGTTGGACTGCCAATACTAGGTGATCCTAAATATGGAGTCACAGAGTGTCAAGGTGAATATTATAAACGTATTGGTTTACAATCAATAAGCATCGGATTTAATGATCCCAAAACTAAAAAGGATATGTTTATTCAATGTGAACATTTCGATAAACCATTTAATCTTTTTAGAACAAATAATCTATAGAACAATGAGTTGCATTATGAATATCACAAATCAGCCGAAGAGAATACTGTGAATCCCAACGAAGGAGAGGATTAAGTTGAATCAAAAAGTAGAAGATTTAATAGATAATATTAATAAAGTTATGGTAGGCAAAAGAGAGGCGATTGAACTCTTGACTTTAACAATGTTATGTAACGGACATGTACTTATTGAAGATGTCCCAGGTACGGGGAAAACTACGTTGGCAATTGCTCTAGCAAAGTCAATAGGAGGAGATTTTAATCGAATTTCTTGTACACCGGATGTTATGCCATCAGATATTACAGGATTTACAATGTATCATCCTAAAAATGAAGAGTTTGAATATCATGAAGGTGCTGTTATGACGAATATCTTCTTAGCGGATGAAATTAATCGTACACCTCCCAAAACTCAATCGGGTTTACTTGAAGCCATGGAAGAAAGACATGTTTCTGTTGATGGAACACATCATAAGTTGCCTGACCCTTTTATGGTTATTGCTACTCAAAATCCAATTGAATACCTTGGAACGTATCCACTTCCAGAAGCCCAATTAGACCGTTTTATGATAAAAATGGCTATCGGATATCCGAGCATTGAAGAAGAAATGATGGTTATGGAACGCTTTAAGCAATCGAATCCGTTGGATACATTGGAAGCAGTGATTACATTAGAAGAGCTTAAGGAAATACAAAACCAAATTTTAGAAGTTCGACAACATGAAGATGTTTCAAGATATATTATTAATCTTGTCAATGCAACGAGGAATTCTAAAGACACGCTACTTGGAATAAGTCCTCGTGGTACTCTGTTTATCAGTAAAATGGCTAAAGGTGTAGCGTTTTATCGTGGTAGAGACTATACAATTCCGGATGATGTTAAACATATATTTATGCCGGTTGCATCTCATCGTATTGTTCCACGTCCTGAAGCTAAATATGAAAATCGAAGTAATGAGGATATAATCAAAGATGTTATGAAATTAGTACATATTCCGGAAGGTGATTCATTTGCGTAGAACATGGATTGTTTATAGCGTATTGCTTGTTTCTGCGATGATTTTTAATCGATTGCTACCAGGCTATACGAGCAGTATTAGTTTTTATATTATATTGTTTACACCCGTTATTAGCCTAGCTCATATTTCTTTAACTTATGTTGCATTTAAGCTAACACATGATGTAGATAAACGATTTGTATCAAAGGGTGATGAGATTATCTATATAATAAAACTCATTAATCCTACTTCAATTCTTTTGGCTCCATTTTCGCTTCATTATGTGGCAAGT
>Ga0314774_1000622_pt1 | contig 26745 bp, 24 predicted proteins | sample MetaGCBIA2018_FD_204515 | JGI IMG/M metagenome (GOLD analysis project Ga0314774, IMG submission 204515) | Cryopeg brine microbial communities from Beaufort Sea near Barrow, Alaska, United States - CBIA 2018 | ecosystem: Environmental > Aquatic > Marine > Coastal | place: USA: Alaska | collected...
TAGGACTTTGAATCACTGGCCAAATTTTCTTACGAGGCCGAGACGCGTTTGCTGCGTTTCGTGGCTCACTAGAAAATTGGTCTGGGATGAGCGGCCTACGTTGTAGTACCTGAGAATCTATCCTTATAGCGATATAAGCCGAAGAGAGCTACGTTGTAGCACCTGAGAATCTATCCTTATAGCGACATAAGCCGAAGTGCAAACAAAAGCAAAGCTAGATAGTTAACAAAAAAAGAAACTGCAGCTAAGCAGTTTCTTTCTCTTTGGTAACTATAATATCTATAACTGATTTCTTTGGAAAAGAGCCTGAATTATAATCCTAATTCAGCAGCTTTTGCTATTAATTCTTCTGATAACATATCAAGTGTTTCCCTAACATCGTTTCCACCCATAGCAGCTTCAATGCCTTGGTTGATAATTGGGTAAACTCCTGAGATAGTAATTTCTGCTTGCCAGTCTAGTACATTTTCAACTGGAGTATTAGCAAGTTCGTCTTGGAATACTTCGTAAACTTCTTGATAAGCTCCAAAGTCTAAATCTGCAGCTAATCTTGGTGACAAGAAAGGAACGCCACCAGTGTATTTATCATGGTTTTCACCTTTAGCTAAATAAGCGATAAATTGTGATGCTTCATCTTCTTGACCGGAATCAGTAACAGCACAGACACCTTTTCCACCAATAATTGTACTTCTTGTTGCATCAGGACCATTACCGATAGGCATTTGTACAACACCCCAGTTAAACGCAAGATCTTGATAAGCAGCTACAAACCAGTTTCCTGACATATGGAATCCATATTGTCCCGTCTTGAATAATTCACTTGGATTACCACTGCCTGCCCATACAGATGGGTCAAGTGTTCCATTTGTATTCATTCTTTGTAATGTTGAAAGAGCTTCAAAAGCAGCATCACTAGTTAAACCTGATTTAGTGTAAGGCTCTTCCCACATTTTTCCACCAAATTGATAAACCATTGGCATAAATCTATGTGCCTTGTTATCAAATACTCCAGGGAATGCAACACCCTCTTGTCCCATCAACTTAGCCATTTCAGTTTCAAATTCAGCCCAAGTCCAAGGATCATCACCAAGTTTAGGATAATTAACACCATATTGATCTAGCAAGTCATAGTTTACAAAAAGACCATTTGCTGTAACGTCAATTGGTAACACAACCGCTTCTCCTGCATTGTTGTAGAATACATTTGTATATTCTTCAACATTATATACATCGTCAAGCGGCACTAAAAACTCTTTAAATTCCATGATAGTTCCTTCAGTTGCTCTGATTAGTGCTGGAGCTTCGCCACCTCTAATCATTGTTTTAAGTTTTGCTGTGTAATCATCATAAGCAAGAACAACTAATTCAATTTCAATACCCGTTTCAGTTTTGAAATCGTCAAGTATTGTTTGCATTACATCACCTTCGGTTCCATCACTCCACCATAACATTTTAAGTGGATCTCCGCTAGGTTCTACTACTGCTTCTTTTTCCTCATCTACTACAGCTTCTTCCTTGTCTTCTGTAACTACGTCTTCTTTCTTTTCTTCTGTTGCAACTGTTGTATCTTCCTCTTTTTTACCACAGCCCGCAAACATTGCAATAACTAAAGCCAAAACTAAAAGTAAACTTAATTTTTTCATTTGTGCCTCCTCCAATTATCTCTATTGATATAGTTTAAGATATTTTTGTGAGTATCTTAGCTCCTAGCATTAACGTAATAATGCCATTTATAATAATTTAGTTAGCATTTCAACCAACTAATATATTATCCTTTCAGACCTGATGTAGCCGTTCCTTGAACAAATTGTCTCTGGAATATTAAGAAAATAATTAACATAGGAACCATCGATATCGCTGACATTGCCAACATACTATTCCAATCGACTGAATACTCTCCAGAGAAATTTGATATTGCCAGCTGCAATGTGTATTTCTTAGGATCACTGATAGCAATCAGCGGCCATACATAATCATTCCATCTCCACATGAATGAGAAAATACCAAGAGTAGCAATTGCAGGTTTAGCATTTGGTAAAATCATTTTAGTAAAGATTCTCCATTCACCGGCACCATCAATCCTAGCACTTTGAATTATTTCATCCGGAATTGTCAGCAAGTATTGTCTCATAATAAACATACCTGTCGGAGTTGCCGCAGGTGGAATAATCAATGCCCATAAACTGTTATAGAGCCCGGTAAATTTAAGCATATCAAAAATCGGAACCATGATAACTTCAAGCGGTAACATAATTGTTGATAGAATCAGAATCATAATCACGGTTGAACCTTTAAACTTAAATTTCGCAAGGGCATAACCAGCCATTGTATTAACCATAACCATGATCACCGTACTAGTTACTGCAACAAAAAATGAATTTCGAATATATATATCAAAGTCACCTTTTGCGAGAGCTCCAATATAATTATCAATTGTCCAGTTTATTGGTAAAAATGTCGGTTCACTTGAGAATAACTCGGCACTCGTCTTAAATGAGTTCACTATGATATATAAAACCGGTAATAAGAAAATAATGACAAATAAAATTGCTAAAATGTATGTGAAAATCTTTATACCCATTTTCTTCTTCATTCGTCATTACCTCCCTTGTTAATTAAAAAGTTGACACCTGAAAACGCTGTCACAACCACTAACATAACAACACTCATTGCACTTGCATATCCAACTTCATAACTTTGAAAGGCTGCTTCATAAACATGTTGAACGATGAAACGTGTTGCATCATATGGTCCACCACCGGTAAAAGCTACGATAAGCGGATACACTTTAAATATTTGCATCGTCGAAAGAATTATGACTAGTAAACTTGTTGGCTTAATAACAGGTAAAGTAATCAAAAAGAACTTTTGTAGCCTATTCGCTCCATCAATTTCTGCTGCTTCATATAATTGTTGTGGAATACTAAGTAATCCACCAATAAACATAATCATATAATAACCCGATTTTGACCAAACCATTATAAACACAGCACCCCACCATGCGAAATTCTTATTGGTAAGAGTTGTGATTCTGCCAATCCCTATTTTATCAAGAATGAAATTAAATACGCCAAATGTATCTCCCAAGATCCATTGCCACATAACACCAACAACAATAAATGAAATCATTACGGGCCAATAGTATATAGCTCTAAAAAATCCTTTTGCTTTTATCTCTTGAATAATAATTAAGGCTAAAGCTAATGAAATAACATATGTTAACGGAACACTGACTGCAACATATCTAATTGTATTAAATAATGCCTTTAAAAACTTATCATCTTGAGTAAATAACTCTACATAATTGGCAAATCCAATAAACACCGGATCATTAAGACCATCGAATCTAGTAAAGGAATAATAAATACCCATTATTGCTGGAACAATAATGTAAATCGTAAAGATTAACATATTTGGTGCCAAAAAGAGATACGGGACACTCTTTTGTTTGAACATATACATACTATAAGTTTGTTCTTTCTTTCTCATAAAATCTCCTTACCTTTAGAAGTTTCAGATTATTTTATCATTACTGATAGAACCATTCACAACAACCTTTCAGAATTTTTCATTTAATATAACTACTACTTTTTCTTGCAATCCCTTCCTATTAAAGACTAATTTCATTTCATATCATAACTGCTTATTCATTCTAGACTGTTAAAATATTTATTTAATTAATTAATCATTTTAATGAATTGAATAAATAAAAAAATCATTAGTTACTGACTCTTTTTACTCGCTAACATAACCATATTTTTCTTCTAGCATCATAATTGCTGCACCTTTTGCAGCAGCAAAGCTATCAACAACTTCACAAGTCACGCTTATGCTATTTACTAAGATTTCTAACGAGTTTTCTTTAATTGTTTCATAAACTTGTTTAGCAAAAACTTCATTTTCCAAATCATATACATTTAAAACAATTATATCTTCTATATCTATAACTGATATGACTGTTAGCAATGTATTCCCTAGATAACTCGTAATGTTTCTAAGGAGATCTTTAGAATCCTGGTTACCGCTGCGAATTGATTCTCCTAACATTTCCATGGTGAATTTATGCTCATTTTCTTCTATGCTTCTAGCAATGTCACTCATTTTACCATCTTGTATGTATTCATTAATCTTCTTCTCAATACCAAGATATGAAATTTCACTATCTAAACAGCCAATTTTCCCGCAAGAACAATGTCTATTCCCACCATAAACCTTCGTGTGTCCAATTTCACCTGCATTTCCTTTGTTTCCTATGAAGATTTCGCCATCCAACACAATCCCTAAACGAACACCATATTGCATCGAAACAATAACAAAATTCTTTTTTTCTCTATGTTCATATCGATAATGATACGCTAGAGCATTAATATTGTTATCAATAAAAACCTCATAATCAAAAGCATCTTGAATAATCTTCTTAACTTGAACATTGTACCAGTTTTTGAAGTATGAATATTGTAACGCTATACCATTTTGTTTATCTACATAACCTGGAATACCGATACCAATTCCTTCAATCTTTGCTTTGTCACTGATCTGTTCTAATGTTTCACTGATTGCAATTTTTAGTAAATACATAACTTGATCAACCGTTGCTTCTTTGGGCATACGATACTTTTTACTGTACTCGACTTCAACTGCAAAGTTAATCACCGATGCTTTTATCTTCTCAGCATTAAATTCAATGCCAACGAAATATCTACCTTCAGGATTAATGTTTAAATATACAGGTGTTCTACCTACGTTTTTCTGTGTGCTTTCCTCTTCAGTAATAAGACCAAGTTCAATAAGAGATGTTACAGAGTTCAAAATTGTAGTCATACTATATTTCGTTTTTTTCTTAAGTACATATCTCGAAACTTCATCGTTTTCTCTTATGACTTTTATGATATTATTCTTTTTCACTTGTTTCCGTTTTTCTATAACATTCATGTTCTCTCCCTATTTTATCGTTATCGATAAAACAATATGACTAAATTTTAACCTAGTTAACCCTTATTGTCAAGGAGTTTTTCATAAAACACTACTTATTTTCATTGTAAATTAGTTATAAATACATTATTCCGGCTTGTACGTACGACTTTTTTGTGCATTATAACGAAAAAAGAGAACATATTTTGTCCTCTTTTTCTTTTTTTACTTGTTATTTAGTAAATAATTACTTCATATTTATACTTTTTAGATAGGTTAATCTTGAAGTTTCCATATCTGACGATAGCTTATTAACACTTTGATCGAATTATCCAACCACCTGAGGTAAACATCTTAGATCCATCATTAAAGAACTATATTCCACCAATACTTTCTACTTTCATTGCTATACTCCAACATTAATATTCTCACAATTCTATAATTCTAACAATATATCTTCATTTTCAATGATATCCGCAACTTCAGACATAATTTCAGAAAGCATTGTATCATCTAAATTCAGTAGCCTAACTGCATCAGAGAAAAACTCATAAGCTAAGCCGTCAATACCAATATGAATGCCCATCATCATAACTAAACTATCTGAGATATGAGTAATCGCCACAAGCTCAGGATTCACAAAAGCCACTGATGGATTGTGGTGACATGCAATAACTTCGACTAATTCTTCAGGTAGATTCCACTTTTCAGCAATCTTTGCTCCGATCTGACCATGATGATATCCTAAAACCATTTCTTCAGCCACAACGAAAGAACGACCTTCGTTTTCGACAAGATTAAAAATTTCATCATATGATTCGGCTACAAACTGATCTAATATAACCTTGCCTATATCTCTTAATAAGCCAGCAGTATACGCTTGATCTGGCTTGCTATATTTTATTTTTTTGGCGATTGTTCTCGTCATGATTGCTGAAATCTGTGATTGTTTCCATAAAGCGTCCTTCTCCAAAGCATAACCAGGAAGCTCTCTATCCATTACACTTCCAACGACTGTTGCCAGTACCATACTTTGAATCGCAGAAAACCCTAATAATACGCTTGCATCAATAACAGTGTCAATCTTACGTCTGCCACGGTAAAAGGCAGAGTTTGCCAATTTTAGAATCTGAGCTGTTAAACCTTGGTCTTTCATTATCTCAGCTTCTAAATCTTTAGCTCCACTTCTAGGATTATTCGTGAGCTCTATTATTCGCATGATTGTTTGAGGAAAAGGAGGTATCTCTTGAACGCGATTAACAATCTCCTCCATTGTTAATTCTTTCTTCTTTTCTATCAACACTTTTGTCACCTTTCACTTAGTATATTAAGAGAAATTTCTTATTAAAACATACGCTACCTCTCAGTATACATTAATAATATTAATAATTAATGAATAAATAGTATATATTATGCTTTTATCACTTTTATGCTATAACTAAAGACTCAAAATTAATTAAGAAACTGACGATTTCCACTATGAAGCTAAACACAGTTCCTCTATGAAGATAAACACATTTCCACAATTATCATATAATCACATATCAAATATCAAATATCAAATATGATTATGTTAATTGTCTCATTATTTATCATTATAACATTAACTGTTTTAAATTCCCAGTGAAAAGGAGACTGCAGCAGTACTTCCTTTCTTAAGTACTATAGGGAAATGCTGTCATCCTAACTCATAGGATGCTTCTACCTATATAATTTCTTTTGACTATTAATATCTCGTCTATACAAAAAAATGACTTAGTAGTCACCTTTGCAACTTCTAAGTCATACTAATATTTACTTCTTCACATAAAACCAAGCTAAATCTTCCATTGCTTCAATACCATATAATTCATAGGTGGACTCAGAAACTTGGTGATGCTCTTTCAATTTTAATGCTTCTTCCATATATTCGAGATAACGAGCTTCTGTTTCTTCAGCATTATATCTATTCGGTTTAAATCCTGACGCTTTTTCAATGATGTCAAACTCGAAATTCTCCAGTTCAACAGCTTCAGATTCCACATGATTCCAATTGCCTGTTAAACAGTCGACCTCATAATCTTGTAAAAACAAGTAACCGTAATCTGCAATAAATATAATCGCATTAATCAAATACTCATAAGCAAAATCATCTAGTGAATAATGAAAATTCACACGAACCCAACCTGGCTTCATGGCTTCACATCCTGCCTTGATAATCTCTCTATATCTATCCGATTTTGAATGATCAATACCCAATAACAAATGTCCATAAGGACCGGCGCAAGAGCATCCTGCACGACTTTGTATTCCAAACAAATCATTAAGCAGCGTTGTTACATATCTTGGATGTAAATAGTGTTCTTTATACCTAATGTTGAATGATAAAATTGATAATCGATTCTGTTTATCCAGAGGTCCAATAATCTCAATCCGCTCGTCCTTCGTTAGCCGACTCAAAGCATTATGAATATACTTCTCTTCAATGCTTTCAATTAACTTATACCCTAAGTTTTCCTTTAATTCGAGAACAATTGCAGTTCGAATTGTTTGAAGTATTGCAGGTGTACCTGCATCTTCTCTTGTTTCAATATCCTCAATAAAATCATAATTTGTTGAACTGACATATTCAACCGTACCCCCGCCTGCACATGTTGGTCCAACGTTTTTATTGTAGAGTTCTTTTCTGAATATCAGGAGTCCAGCAGAGCCAGGTCCTCCAATGAACTTGTGCGGTGATAGATAAATCCCGTCATAATAGCAACCATTTTCTTTAACCATTTCAATCTTGACGTAGGGTCCGGATGCAGCAAAGTCAAAAAATACAAGTCCATCGTTATCATGCACGATTTTTGTTATTTCTTCGACAGGCGATTGTATTCCAGTGACATTTGAAGCTGCAGAGAAAGCGCCTATTTTTATTCTGCCAGAATATTTGGAATCTGAAACCTGACGTTCTAAATCTTCTAAAGAAAACTTGCCGTCGTCAGTTAATCCAATTTCAACAACTTCAGCATTTCCTTCTTTCCAAATGAGTTCATTGGAATGATGTTCATATGGTCCTACAAAAACAATTGGCCTGTTTGGATTATAATATTTAGAGTTTTTGTCATATTTAACTCTTGTTGCAGGCGCTTCATAAATTCCTAATATTTGAGATAATCTTTGAATAGCTCCCGTTGTACCTGCTCCAACAGTTAATACTGCATACTCGTCTGTTGCTTTAAGAATTTCGCGAATTCTATTTTTAGCTTGATGATAAAGTCTAGTTGTTTGTTTACCCAAGAAACCGTCTTCAGTATGGGTGTTCGCATATGTTTCACCAATCTTCATCATATACTCTTCAATAAAAATAAGACTTCTTCCAGATGCAGTATAATCACCATATGTACTAAGTCTTTTGCCATAAGGAGTGTCAATATAAGTATTACCGCCGATGACTTCTTTTCTTAACCAATCAAGATTCATGTTATTCCTCCAATGCAATCACAGAATTGTCCTAACTCAAACTCTGATTATTCTATAACATGATTATACATTGACTTTGTTTAATATTCAACAACATCCAGCCTTTGCATTTTCATGCATACATTTTCATTCCTCAATTAAACTATTCAATGTTGTTTTCACTTCACTAAAACTCAAACCCTGTTGGGTACATATATCACGTATATAAAGATTCATATTAGCTACTTCAGTTCCAAGAACTTCTTCCATTGATTCCAATGAAATCCCGAGTTCAATCGCTTCTGCAACAGATGTTTTACCTACTATTGTAGTTTTCACTTCATGTTCTTCTAAACTATCCGCATCGTTTGTATTCACATCACTAAGGCTACTCTCATCATTTTGCGTAGCGTTAATCGAGTTCGTATTGATATCAATATCAGTATCAGAATCAGTAATAGTATCAATAATGTAATCATTCATCAACTCTTGAATCTCTTCGTTCCATTTTCCTTCTTCCTTCAATACAACAACTGCACTTCGAGGAAGATATTCGCCTTCCACAAAAGGAATTCCTTTATAAATCGAAACAAACAAACGGACGGATCCTGTTCCTATTTCAATAGCTTCACTGATTTCACCATACATAGCTTCAATATCCTTAGCTTTGATTATTTCTGGACTATCGCTGATTATATTAAAGGCTGCTGCGATTAGACTTGGCTGAATGTCAAAATTGTTTCGAATATCCTCAAATGAATATGAACCTCTTATATCTCCTGGATTCGCTTCACCGGCAAAGGCTCCCTCTAGTATTTTTTCTGCTGTTTTGGATGATTCTGTTTGCCATAAACCTGTAACATCTGAGATCCAAATACCTCCAAACAGTATTAATAAACTGATGACTAATAGTGGAAAAGATTTAATTGTCATATCAACTCCTCCTTGTCAGATGTTGGAAACCCAGATGTATACATAGCCATCTTAAGTTCAACTGTTTCGTTAACCGGACAGACCCTTTCAGATGTGCATTGTCCGCAACGAATACATTGATCGTCTGTTATTGTTTCTTTAGATACCACATCAATGTTCATTGGACAAGCAACACTACATTTGTTACAGCTAATGCATGTGTTTGTATTTCTACGAATTTTAAACACACTGATTTTATTCGTCAAACCAACCGCTGCACCAAAAGGACATGCGTACTTACACCATGCTCTTTCAACAAATAGTGATGATAACAAAACAATGATAAGAACAATTATCCCACCGATTGTAGCTTCTGCCGACCAAAAATTAAATAGTGCATAATATGGATCCACCTCAAGAAAAACTAATTTTAATGAATTTGTTGTTAAATATACAGTAAAAATCAGAACCGCATAACGAAGATACCTTAACGCCTTATCCAACTTTGTTGGAATAAAATGATTATATCGTTTCTTGAAAATCTTTTTGCCTAGATTACCAATCCATTCTTGGATACTTCCAAGTGGACACATGTAGCTACAAACGATAGGTCCAAATAAAATTGACAACACAAGAATAATTCCAAAAAGAACCATTGCCGAGGAATGAATCTTAGGTATCCAAGTACCAAACTGCAACAACGCCACCATAGCTTCAACACCCCCAAATGGGCAGATCGCATGTATTGAAGATGAACCTATAAAGCCGATATTTTGACCTGTCTCAGATAAATAATGATTAAACCCAATTAGTCCTACAAGAACAAAAAAGAAAATCTGACTCATTACTCTTATTCGTTTATTCTTATACATATACTCTCCTTCATACTCTTTAATTTAACTACTTAGATGTAGTTTAATAAATACTTGTGACAGGTGTGTGACAAGTATCTTTCTACACAAAAGAAGAGCAAAGCGGTACGTTTTGCTCTTCTTTTGTGTAGAAAACTGGATTCGAACTAGCGGATATCAACCGTATGAACTTGTCAACTTTTCTCTTTTGTTACCCTCTTATAGTTCTTTTTAATTCTTTTTATGTTTTTTATTCTTTATTTAGCTTTTTTTTATTCTGATATTGTGTTAAAATATAACTAAAGATAATAATCGATTAATTAATTGATTTCATTTATTATACTGGGAGAATAAATATAGACTTTATGATCTATATTTATTCAAATTAAAGGAGGTAATCTAGATTTGTTTGCTATACAACGACTAGAAACAATTTTAAATGTACTTGAGAAGAATAATATTGTGCAAGTCACTGAGTTAGTCGATTTATTAGACGTAAGTGATGTTACCGTTCGGAAAGATTTAAATAAGTTACAGACGAAAGGTTTAATCACAAAAACACATGGGGGTGCAATACTTAATAGAGAGCTCTCAAATCAATCTCTCAGCATTCAGCATCTAGAAAACGCAACAAAGGACACTAAAGAAAGTATTGCACAAAATGCCAATCAATATGTAGTAAATGGTGACACTATTTTCCTAGGTTCAGGATTAACCTGTATATCTTTTGCAAAATCATTAGGCAAGTTTGATAATCTTTCTATTATTACAAACAACGTGGAAGCCATCGAACATCTAAAAGGAAAATGTAAAACGCTTATTCTCATTGGTGGTGAAATAATTTTCCACAAGGATCATTATTTTACGTCAAATACACATATTTCTGAATATTTTGCTTCCTACAATATTACTAAAGCCTTTACAAGTTGTACTGGAATCGACTTAAAATTTGGAGTTTCTGTATCCACTGAAGTTGGTAAGAATATAGTACAAGAAGTTTTAACTGTTGCCAATAGCTGGTATCTTATGGCTGATCAATCAAAATTCGGGGTTGTTTCACCTTATAAGATTGCAGATATCAATAAGCCAATACTCATTATTACCGATGTATTGAAAGCAGATTACAAAAACAATACAAATATAACCAGTTTCGCTAATTAATCGAACTATAGGAGGATTCTTATGAAAATCAAACAACCGGGACCATTAATAAATGGTTCAAATAAAATCGTTGATATAAACGGACCATACAGGGACTATCTGATGGATTTTGAAGTTTTAAAGATGACAAAGGGTGATATTTATACAAATCAGGATTCACTTGAGCGAGTTTACCTCATTATTCAAGGTGAAATCAAAGCACAATTCAATGATGTTACAGAAGTTATTCACCGTGAGAACTTTTATGATTTCGACCCTTCTTTGTTACATTTATCACAGAACACACCATTATCTATTGAATGTTTAAAAGATAATACCGAGATTGCAGTATTTAAAACAATAAACACACTTCTAAATAAGTCACTAGTTCGACGACCTGCTGATATTAAAATAGAAACTCGTGGTCTGGGAACAATGAATGATACTGGCACTCGTATCACCAGAACAATCATCGACTATTCAATCGATCCCGAATCAAACCTGATGATAGGAGAAGATATGCATTATCCTGGTAAATGGGCCGGTTTCCCTTCCCACCATCATCAACAACCTGAAATCTATTTTTATAAATTCATGCCTTTTAGCGAATCTGGATTTGGTCTTTTAAAATTAGGCGACGAAGGTGTTTTATTACAAGAAAACGATACTGTTTTAGTCCCACCAGGTGTTGATCATCCACAAGTTGCTGCTCCCGGTTACGGTATGTACTTCATTTTTGCAATTCGTCACCTTGAAGGTAACCCTTATATAACTCCGACTTTTATCAAGGAGCATTTATGGCCTGCTGAACCAGGTGCTGTTATTTGGCCAGATAAAAAGTAGCAAGTAAATCAAATAAAAAATTTTAAGGAGAATATAGATGAAAAAGTCCTTGCATTTAAAATCAGTAAACGGATGTAATCTTGTCACAGCTTTAAATATCGCAGAGCAAGCGGGATTTAGCGCGGTTGAAATAGTATCTTCCAAGTTAGATAGTTATTTAGCTGAGGGATTTACAGCGCATGATTTAGATTCCGAACTAAAAAAGCGCCATTTGCAGGCTGTGTGCATTAATGACATTTGCCACATTGAAAGTCCGCGCCCTGAAGCTCTAGAACAAATGTTATCCGAAGCTCACAGATATTCAGAAATTGCCGAAATCATCGGTTGTAAATATATACAACTTGTTCCTTTAATTGAACTTGATGGACGTCCTTGGGATGAAATTTTAGAAATCACATCGGCTAACACCCGATTAATCTGTGAAATAGGAGCCAAACATGGCGTAGCTTTCCAACTTGAAGCTGTCGCATGGTCACCTTTTAGATCCCTAAAAAGGGGATTGGCTTTAATCGAAAAAGTAAATATGAATAATTTAGGAATGGTTGTAGATACATGGCATTTCTGGGCCGGCGGCGAAACCACCGTTGAGGAAGTTGCTGCAATGGACCCATCTTTAATATATAATGTCCATTTCTGTGACGGTAAAAAGCAAGCTATTGATACAGTTTGGGATGAAACCAAACTTAGAGGTTATTACTTTGACGAAGCAGATATTCCGCTTCAGGAATACTCTGATGCAATCAAGGCTTGCGGATATAAGGGTTGGTGGTCTGTTGAACTGGTAAGTTCTAAGCACTGGGAAATGGACGCTATCGAAGTAGCAAAACAATTAAGTAAAGATATGGAAAAATATATATAACTCGAATCACTATATTTTCAATGATGGGTTGCTGGCAATTGACCAGCAGCCCATCATTTTTCTATACCCTATTGATTCACCAAAGAAAGGCATTGCACATATTACTTTGTGCAATGCCTTTTCTTTGATCATTTGCTCATTACTATTTGTAATCGACCCACTTAGAACCATCATCTGCTGATCGAACACAGTTTTCAATTAGTTTTACACCTTCAATACCCGCTTCAATGCCAGGGAACCAAGTGTTTTTCAGAGTTTCCATGTCACCTTTGTTCATTGCATCCATTGCAATACCAAATCTTTGGTATAGATTCGACCATGATTCAAACAATCCTTCTGCATGACCACAACCAATTCGATCAGAAGACACCGCGTCATCATCCCCATATAGGTATCCTTGACCACGTTCAAGCATTTGTTTAGGTTTGCCTTGCACTTCATAACTCAGTTGATTCGGATGTTCGTCCCACCACTCAATAGAAGCTTTAGATCCGATAATACGAATCTTTTGTTCATGAATAGCTCCTGCATTAACAGCTGAAGCCCAAAGTGTTCCAACAGCTCCGTTTGAATAATTCATCATAACAAATGCATTATCCTCAAGCGGTGAACGACTTTCAATAAAGCTTTGTCTGCTGCACATAAGTTTTTCAATCTTCAAGTCTGGCACCATAACTTCAGCCAAATAGAATGCGTGAGTACCAATATCACCTAATACATAAGTTGGGCCGGCAGCTTCAGGAGTAACTCTCCACTTCAAGCCTGGATCATTTTTTTCAACTTCTTCTGAATGCCAACCATGGGCAAATTGCATATTAATAATACGAATATCTCCCAAGTCACCATTTTCAATCATTTTTCTAGCTTGATGTACCATTTGAAAGCCTGTATAGCCATACGTCACTCCAATGACCTTCTTTGCTTCTTTAGCTATAGCCTCTAACTCTAGTGCTTCAGCTACAGTAAAACATAATGGTTTTTCACAAACAACATGGAGACCTGCTTCCAGAGCCGCTTTTGTCATCTCAAAATGGAATTTGTTTGGTGTTGCTATAGATACAACTTCAATTCCATCCTCACGTTTTGCCTCTTCTGATAGCATAACTTTATAATCAGCATAACAACGCTTTGAGTCCAAGCCAATGTTTACACCAAAATCAGCACAACGTTCTGCATTTATATCGAAAGATCCAGCTACAAGTTCAAACAAACCATCTCTAAGCGCTGCTGAACGATGGATATATCCAATCTGACTGCCACGCCCTCCACCAATCATTGCCCATCTTAACGGTCTTTCAAATCTTAATTCTTCGTTAAACATAATAACCTCCTGAATAATCATATTTGTATTTTTTATACATAATTAGTCTAAACAAATTTCTGATTCGTAACCTGCTTTTATTCGTTAGTAACCTTTTTTCTTTAAGTACTGCAAGCTTTCTGAAACATCTTTAAGACTGTTGTTACAATCTCTTGGGTCCCTTTCTTGCTCTATGGTAATCCAACCTGTATAATTTATTGACTCTAATAATTTTTTGACACCACTATAATCGACAACGCCTTTACCAATCGGACACATAACACCTTCCGAACATCCCTCAAAAAAACCGATCCGTCTTTCTATGACATTCTTGTAGATTGGTAAATCAATATCTTTAAAATGAATATAATCCAAGCGATCTGAATATTTAAGCAACATTTTTATCGGATCCATACCAGAATAATAAAGATGACCTGTATCTAGACATAATCCGATTTCTTCAGGTATTGCTAGAGCAATTTCCTCTATTTCATCTTCAAATTCAATATACCCACCTGCATGCGGGTGTAGTACGGCTCGTATCCCATAACTTTTTGAAATTTCTGCAATTTCTTTAATGTGTTTGATAAGTTGGGCCTTTTCTATTGGTCCTAATCTTTTCGCTTCATTAAACAATCCCGCGACAGAGCTTCTTTCTTTATTCACTTCATCAATGATAACCAAATACGGCGGATTAAAGCTCTGACCTACTAAGCCCTCAGCTTTTGGCAATCCGGATAATAATTGGCACGTCTTATGTGTTTTCTTAACAACACTTAAAAAGTCAACTTCCGAAACTAAGTTATCATAGATTGTGCCTGCAATGATTTGTAGATTTCTGCTTGCTGTCTCACGACTTAATAAGTCTACATCTTGAGGAAGATAACCATATGGGCCTAACTCAATCCCTTTGTATCCCGCTTGTTCAGCTTCATCCAACACTTTTTCCCATGAAGGATTAAAAGGATTTGATGCGTCTTCAATCCCCCATGCACCTGGTGCTACTGCAATATTAAAGGACCTAGGCTTTTGTGTTGTTGTCATAATTGTGTATTCTCCACTATAACTGCTGTACCCATTCCGCCACCGATACAGAGTACAGCTAGTCCATACCTGATTTTTCTTCTTTTGATCTCATGCAACAATGTCACCAATATTCTGGCTCCTGAAGCTCCAATCGGATGTCCAAGTGCAATTGCACCACCATTGACATTAACTATATCTTTATTTATATTTAACGACCTTATCACTCCGATGGATTGAGCAGCAAACGCTTCATTCAATTCTATCAGCCCTATATCATCAAGCGATAATCCTGCAATATCCAATGCTTTTTGTATTGCCTTCACTGGTCCAAGACCCATAATTGATGGATCAATACCCGTAGATGCGTAACTAATGATTTTAGCCATTGGCGTCAAATTATTTTCTTTTGCATGAGATTCACTTGTTAAGACAAGTGCAACAGCTGCATCATTTATACCGGATGCGTTTCCGGCTGTTACTGTTCCATCCTTAATAAATGCCGGTCGTAAGTTTTCCAATTTATCAATTGTAGAATCATACCTTATAAACTCATCTTCTTTAAATTCTGTAACTGTACCTTTTCTGCCTTTTATTTCCACTGGTACAATTTCTTCGACAAAGCGTCCTGATGTTTGAGCTATTTCCGCCTTGTTCTGAGATTCTACAGAAAAACGATCTTGTTCTTCCCTTATAATCTTGAATTGTGCGGCAACATTTTCAGCTGTAATTCCCATATGATAATCATTAAAAGCATCCCATAAACCATCGACAACCACAGAATCTTTCATTTCCGCATTTCCCATTTTATATCCAAATCTGGCTTTGTCTAAAACGTAAGGTCCTTTACTCATGTTTTCACTTCCGCCAACAACGACTACTTTATTGTCGCCAGCTCTTATCGTTGCTGCGCCTAAGCTAACTGCTCGAAGCCCGGAACCGCAAACCTTATTGATTGTCATTGCTGGTGTCTCATATGATAATCCTGCATTAACCGAGCATTGTCTTGCCATGTTTTGCCCTAGGCCACCTTGTAAAACACATCCAAAAATAACTTCATCAACACTGCTATCCTTTATTTTTGATTGATTTATTGCTTCTCGAATAACGACCTTACCCAGCTCCACTGCGGCAACGTCTTTAAGACTTCCACCAAAACTACCTATAGCGGTGCGTACTGCTGATAAAATAACGACTGATTCCATAATTCTACTCCTTCCAAACCTTTACATTGTCACTGATAATCAAGTCTGCTTCAGTTGCATTCACAACCTCTTCTATCGATACATCTTCATGTACCTCTTCGAGAACGAGCCCTTTATCAGTTACACGAATAACTGCCATTTCAGTCACAATCAAGTCCACTTGTGCTTTTGCAGTGAGGGGCAGATTACACCTCTTTAGTATCTTAGGTTTACCTTTATTGGTATGCAACATGGATACAATAACCTTTTTCGCTCCTGTAACCAGGTCCATTGCACCACCCATACCCGGCACCATTTTCCCGGGAATAATCCAATTTGCAAGATTCCCTTCTTGATCCACCTGTAAAGCACCTAGAACACAGGCATCAATATGTCCTCCTCGAATCATTCCAAATGATGTTGCACTATCAAAAAAAGCACCGGAAGGCAACACACTTGAATACTGAGCTCCCGCATCAACAATTTCAAATGTTTCATATCCTTCTTTAGGCGCCTCCCCCATACATATCATCCCGTTTTCAGATTGAAAATATATTTCCAACCCTTCAGGGATGAAGTTTGCCACTTTAGTAGGCAGACCAATTCCAAGATTGATAATATTTCTATCCTCAAATTCAAGTGCTATTCTTTTTGCAATTCTATTCTTAAGAAGAAGTATATCAATAGACATTACTGCCACCACCTTTAATTATATAATCAACAAATATACTTTGTGTATGTATACTTTCTTTGTTCAACGATCCCGCGGGTACCAATTTTTCTGTTTCAACTATAACAATGTTCCCGGCCGTTGCCATTACCTGATTAAAGTTATTACTTGTTCCACCATAGATAACATTTCCATAAAAGTCTGTTGTGCTTCCACGTATTAGTGACACATCTGCTTTTAAAGGCTTCTCAAGTATAAATTTAACTCCGTCCACTTCTATGATTTGCTTACCCTCTTCCACTACGGTGCCAATACCCGTCGGTGTTAAAATTCCACCCAGTCCAAATCCACCTGCTCTGATTTTTTCAGCCAAGCTTCCTTGAGGTACAAGTTCGACCTCAATAGTACCATCGTGCATTTGACGTCCCGTTTCCGGATTAAGACCAATATGAGATGCATAAAGTTTCTTTATTCGTTTAGCAGCAATTAACCGTCCAACACCTCTTTCAGTAGTTGCCGTATCAGTAGCAATAAGTGTTATATCTTTGATGCCTAGCTCCAGGACTAAATCAACTAATCCTTCTGGAGTTCCACATCCCATAAATCCACCTACCATTAAGCTCATTCCATCAAAGAAATATTTTTTAATCTCATTTTTCGTAACAACTTTCCGCATAATAAAACCACCTTCTTTTATTTCCAGCCAAGTCTTTTATATTTTTCCTCAATGACTTTTCTCATTTCTTCCATTGGTCTTTTGACTAATTGTATACGATCAAAGACGTCCGGATTTTCTTGAGCAAACTCCCTCAATGTATTACCGAAAGCCATTCTTACAGCTGTACCTATATTCATTTTTCCAATTCCGTAAGCTTTCATCTTATCAACCTGATCATCTGGAATTCCGGAAGCTCCATGTATAACCAACGGAACAGGACAAGCACTACGTATTTGCTCTAGTCGTTCGAAATCAATGATAGCTATTTGTTCTTCCATACGATGTACATTACCAACTGCTATTGCAACACAATCAACATAAGCTTCCTCACACATCGCAACAACATCCTCCACCTCCGTCAAGCGTTCTATAACCGGTATGTTAGGATTGCTGTACGCAACACATCCTACCTCAACTTCAAAAGAAACATCGCAAGCCTTACAAAACTCAGAAATATTCTTTGAAATCTTGATGTTTTCTTCAATCGGCAGTGCAGACCCATCATACATTACGGATGAGTAACCTGCTTGAATCGCTTTTGCTATCTCTTCTTTTGATTTTCCGTGATCTAAATGCACACACACTTCCGTACTTGAAAGACTTGCCATCTTGCCATACAATACACCATAGTAAATTACATCCATAAATTCAGTTGCATCACGGTTTGTCATCAGAATCGCGGGTACATTCAACTCTTCAGCCACTTCAATGACTAGCTTAGCATCTTCATATCCAAAAACATTAAATGCAGGAATAATACGATTATTGTCGGCTGCATCCTTGGTCATCTTTTTCATATTAACTAACATAAATATACTCCTTATCAATTTGTTTGAGTCATTTTACTGCAAAATAATAGAAGCTCAATGTACAAATCATTTATACTTCAGCATCCTTATAATTCTTTATAAACTCAGTAATTTGTGCTTCTGTAGGCATAGCTTCTGAACAACTGTTTTCTTGAACTACAATTGCTGCCGCTCCTGCTCCATATCTCATTGCTGCAACAACATCTTTTCCCTTGATTAAGCTACTGATTACTCCACCAGCAAATGAATCTCCTGCGCCCTGTGTTTTTAAAGGCGTAACTGGAAAAACTGCTCCCACTTCGACTGTACCATCCTTCAAATAGGCTGTCGATCCATCTTTGCCACGTTTGACGATTACTAGCTTAGCATTGTGTCCTAGCCAAAATTTTGCACTTACCTGATCATCTTTATTGCCCGATAAATCAATACCTTCAAGCACATCAAATTCTTCTCTCGTACCTATAATGACATCGCACAACTCTGCTGCCATACTGCAATACAGCGATGTTTCATCCATCGAATTCCATGTATATGGTCGATAATCAACATCAAAAAAAGTAACTGTGTTGTGTTTTCTTGCATATTTAAGAGCTATAAAAACGGCTTCTCTTGAAGGCGATTCAGCGAGAGCTGTTCCTGAAATCACTAAAGCTTTTGCATTTTTAATATACTCTTCAGATATATCTTCCATCTCAAGCTTTAAATCCACTGCGTCAGACCGATACATTATAACATTGCTTTCACTTGTGCTTTTTATTTCGACAAAGGCTAAACCGGTTTTGTTGTCATTCTTATCCACAGTAAGGCCATTAATATCTATACGATTTTCATTGAAATAGTTGGTGATATATCTTCCGAAAGCATCATCAGCTATCTTTCCAATAAATCCTGTATTCATGCCATAACGTGATGTAGCTACCGCAATATTAGCCGGTGAGCCGCCTACCGTTCTTGTAAATGATATTGTTTCCTCTAGCGGTCTATTTAATTCATTTGGATTAAAATCTACTCCGATTCTGCCAATTGCAATGACATCCAATTTACGATTATTTTGAAACATTAGTTTATCCATATTTTCTCCTATTTACGAAATGATATGAGTTTTAACAATCATATAAGTTTACTCTAAAGCAATTCATATAAATGCAATCATCAATCATGCAATAATATACTATCGTTTATTTTTGTAAGCATCCAAAATAACAGCACCAACAATAATGACTCCTTTGACAATCTGTTGTAGATAAGGAGATACTCCTATTAGCGTTAATCCATTGTTTAGTACGCCAATGATTAAAGCTCCTATGATAGTTCCCCAAATCGTACCGACTCCTCCAGTAAGACTGGTGCCACCAATAACTGCCGAAGCAATCGCATCAAGTTCATAAGCTTGTCCTGCTGTTGGATTACCTGAGCTAACTCTAGCTGTTAGAATTATTCCTCCAACCGCTGACATGAGACCTGCATACGTATAGACTATGATGATGCTTCTCTTCACGTTCAAACCACAGACAATCGCAGCTTCTTCATTTCCACCAATTGCATAGATTTTCTTACCAAATGGTGTTCTTTGTAAAATTATATGTGTGATCAGTCCCATAAACAAGAAGAGGAGTACTGCCACCGGTAAAAATCCAATTTTTCCGGTTCCAACATATAAAAAACTATTTGATATGTCACTGATAGGTCGTCCCCCTGAATAAGTCAAAGCCAGACCACGTGCTACCGTCATCATTCCCAATGTCACTATAAATGGTGGTATTCCCGTTTTTGCAAGAATGAAACCGTTTGTTGCACCACACGCAGCACCGACTAATAGTCCGACACCCATTGCAATAAAAATATTATCTCCGGGTCCTGCTAAACTTGCAGATACAACACCAACCACCGCTATGACAGATCCGGAAGATAAATCGATACCGCCGGTTATGATGATCAATGTTACTCCATATGCTAACGTACCGATTACAGCTACTTGTTTAAAAATGTTGATTAGATTTGCCGAGTGTATAAAAACCGGTTCCACTATAGTCATGATAATGACCATCCCAATTAGTATTAGGATCATTCCATATTGTTTCAATGAAGCGTTAATTCTTTCCTTTGAAAAAATCGTTGTATTATTACTCATTATTTGCCTCCATTTTATTATTCAGTAGCTAATTCCATAATTATCTCTTGTGTAGTTTCAGCGCGTAATACTTCACCTGTAATTCGTCCCTCATGCATAACGACAACTCTATCACTCATACCTAAAATCTCCGGCAATTCTGAAGATACCATTATAATCGCCTTCCCTTGAGCTGCTAAAATCGACATAAGTTTATGTATTTCAGACTTCGCGCCAACGTCGATTCCACGGGTTGGTTCATCTATAATCAGTATATCCGGATTCATAAGCAACCATCTGGCAATAAGAACTTTCTGTTGATTACCACCACTTAAATTACTGATGATTTGATCGATGCTTGGTGTTTTTATCTTAAGTTTTTCTCTTTGTTCTTCACAATGCTTTCTGATTTTCTTTTCATCAATAAGACCTAATGCTCCCCTATATGAAGATAGATCAGACATAATGGTATTATCTGCTACAGAAAGCGGTAAAAACAATCCTGTTCGTTTACGGTCTTCTGTCAGAAGTCCTATACCTGCATCCATTGCATCTTTTGGTGACTTAAAATTAACCTTTTTACCATTAACAAACACTTCCCCTGATTTAATCTTATTTATACCAAAAATTGTTTCCATGACTTCTGAACGTCCTGCTCCCATAAGCCCTGCAAACCCGAGGATTTCTCCGGCACGTATCTTGAAGCTTACATCGGTAAAATATGTTTCATGACACAAATTTTTAACTTCCAATAAAACGTCACCAAATTCTTCAACATCAACTTTCGGAAAAATCTGCTTAACTTCACGGCCAACCATCATTGAAATTAACGATTTATTGGTCAATTCAGTTGATAATCCATGCCCAATATATTGCCCATCTCTAAATACGGTACATTCATCTGTAATCTGCCAAACTTCATCCAACTTATGTGTTATATAAATAATCGCTACACCTTTTGCTGTTAATTTACGAATAATTTCAAATAATTGACCAACTTCTTTTTCAGTAATTGCAGAAGTTGGCTCATCCATGATAACTAAGTCTGCATCATAGGATACTGCTTTTGCAATTTCAACCAATTGAATATAGGCAGTGCTGAGTTCATGCATCTTCTTATGTGGATCAATCTTAATATTTAATTCATTTAGCAATTCGGTGGTCATTCTATACAACTCTTTTTCATTAACCAGTCCAAATTTAACTGGTTCTCTACCTAAAAATATGTTTTCTGCAACTGTCATCTCCGGAATGGGACTCAGCTCTTGGTGTATCATTGTGATACCCGCATCCATTGCATTTTTTGTGTTTTTCACTTTTAATGGCTTCCCCTTGAATTCTATTTCGCCAGAATCCGGGGTAAAGATACCTATCAATATCTTCATCATCGTTGATTTTCCAGCACCATTCTCGCCCATCAAACCATGTACAGTACCTTTTCTTACTTCCAAATGCACATTATCCAAGGCTTTAACTCCAGGGAATGTTTTTGTTACATTTGTCATTCTTAATACAATTTCAGATTTCATATACATTCTCCTTAACATATTCCGGAACAAACATTCTTTTTAAAATATGCCGGAATAAACATTCCGGCATATTGGATTGTTATTCTTTACTTATCTCTAAATGTTATTCCCATATTGCTATGAATTCGTCTACATTTTCTATTGTAACCTTTTCAAATGGCACGTCGACATAAGATTCAAGTTTTTCACCATCAATCAATTTAAGCGCTGATTCAACAGCAACTCCACCTTGACCAAAAGGACTTTGGAATACTGTCATTGCAAGAGTACCCTCTTTAACATATCCTAATGCATCAATAGTACCATCAACACCAGCTACAATAATATCATCAGTTTTGCCTGCTGCTTCTAATGCTCTAATTGCACCAATTGCCATTTCATCGTTGTTTGCTAAGATAGCATCGATTTGATCGCCTGATTGTAACCAGTTTTCAGCAATTTCCATGCCTTTAGCTCTATCCCATTTACCAGTGTCTTGTCTGATAATATTGATGTCAGGGAATGTTTCAGCAACTATTGTATTTCCTTCTGTTCTCTTAATAGCAGAGTTCTGTCCAGACATACCTTCAAGTATTGCTATGTTTCCTTTGTTTCCAAGTGCTTCTGCAACAAATTCCATTTGCATTTTACCTGCATTGATATCATTTGATCCAACAAATACTTCAGCGCCTTCAAACATACGGTTTACTGCTATTAATGGAATGCCTGCGTCTTTACAAGCATTAATGAATGGCGTTGGACCTGCTGGGTCAACCATTACAATTAGCACTGCATCTACGCCTTGAACAATAAAGTTTTCAACATTTGCCAGTTGAGTGGCTGCATCTGCTTTACCATCTCCAAATACTACTTCAATACCTAATTCGTCGCATTTTGCCTGAACAGCATCATTTAAGTATGTTTGCCATTTATCAGCAAAACTGTTTGATGCCATACCAATAACAATTTTATCTTCTTTTCCCTCATCCGCTGCTTCTGTTGACGTTTCTTCTTTCGCACAACTAGCAAATAATGATATTACCAATGTTAATACAAACAATAATGCTAAAACCTTTTTCATTTTATTTCCTCCATTGTATATAGATTATTTGCGCCACTATTATTAGTGGTCACCAGTACTTAAACATTTTGCTATTGTTCCGATTCCGAAAGCAAATGCTCTTTTGTATTGTTCAATTGTATTCTATTTTATTCTTTTCGTCAAGTGTAATTGTGCACTTATTACTTATTATTAATACTTTTTGATTTTTAATTGACATTTATGTCAAATCGTTATACTATATGTAAATAAATAGAACATATAATAACAATTCAAAGGAGGCTCTTCAAATTGGAAACAAAAAGACTTACAACTTCACAAGCATTATTAGAATTCCTTGAAAACCAATACATTGAGGTAGATGGTATAGAAACAAAATTCTTTAAAGGAGTTACAGGCATATTTGGACATGGTAATGTAGTTGGATTAGGACAAGCTCTTGATCAATATAAAGATTCCATTAAATACTATGCAGGTAAAAACGAACAGGAAATTGCACATGTTGCAGTAGCGTACGCTAAACAAAAACGCAGAAAAGAATTCTTTGCATGTACGGCTTCCATTGGACCCGGTTCACTCAACATGGTTACCGCAGCAGGAACGGCAACTGTAAATAGGATACCAATCCTTTTCCTTCCATCTGATGCATACTCTGACAGACAACCTGATCCGGTTTTACAACAAGTAGAACAATCTTACGATCCTACCATTACAGCAAGTGATGCATTCAAACCTGTTAGTAAATACTGGGATAGAATCCAACGACCTGAACAGCTGATACAATCTGCCATCAATGCAGTACGTATACTGGCAAATCCAGCCGAAACAGGCGCTGTTACTTTAAGCTTACCTCAAGATGTTCAGGGTGAAGCATATGATTATCCGATTTCTTTCTTTAAAAAGAGAGTTCATCGTGTCCGACGTATTGCTGTAGATGCTTATGACCTAACACAAATAACAACATTAATTCAAAAGAAAAAGAAACCAATTGTTATATGCGGTGGTGGTGTTAGATATAGTGAAGCAGAAAGTCAATTACTTGAATTTTGCGAAGCTTTCAACATTCCTATTTCAGAAACCCAAGCAGGTAAAGGCATCATTTCATGGGATCATGAATTAAACCTTGGTGGTGGTGGCGTCTGTGGTACGCTTGCAGCAAACCGTCTGGCAAAAGAAGCTGATGTAATCATTGCAATCGGAACCAGACTCAACGACTTTGTTACGTCTTCAAAAGCAGCATATCAGAATCCTGATGTGGATATAATTACAATTAACGTTAATGAAGCTGACGCTGTTAAGATGGAATCAATTTCAGTCATTGCTGATGCTAAGCAAGCTTTGATTCAATTAAAAGCATCGCTTGAATCCACAGGATACAAATCTGGATACACGAATGAAATCTCTAAGGCTAAAGACGATTGGCAAGTAGAGTTAGATAAAATGGACCAAGCAACGTCACCCGATGGCTTGTGTCAAACAGCAGTCTTAGGTATAATCAATAAGACGATCGATCCAAAATCTATCATTGTTTCTGCCTCAGGGAGCTTACCTTCCGATTTAGAACGCGTTTGGAGACCGACGCAACCAGACACTTATCATTTGGAGTATGGCTTCTCTTGTATGGGATATGAAGTCAGTGGTACCCTTGGTACAAAACTTGCAACACCAGATGTTGAAAGTTATTGTTTTATTGGTGATGGTGGATTCTTAATGGGACATTCCGATTTATATACTTCCATTCAAGAAGGTGTTAAAATCAACATACTGCTTCTAGATAACAATGGTCACCAGTGCATCCACAATCTTCAACGTTCTCAAGGTATTAATACATTTGGTACTGAGTTCAGATCACGCAATGCAGAAGGTACCGCTTTACTCGGCGAATATGTTCCTATTGATTTTGCGAAGATTGCTGAAGGCTATGGTGCAAAAGCATATAAAGTAACCACCAAAGAAGAGCTAATCTTCGCTTTAGAAGATTCGAAACTTCAAACTGTCTCTACTTTAATAGATATCAAAGTATTACCTGGTACAATGACAGATGGTTTCGAACATTTCTGGAGAGTTGGTACAGCTCAAGTGGCAACTGATCCAAAAGTTGAAGCTGCTGCATTAAGTATGAATTCTATTGTAGCTGACAGCTGTTTTCCATATTAATAATTCAATACTAAGCCTAAGGGCATGCGAAAGGAAATAACACAAATGAGAAATACACAAAGTAAAATGGATTTGACGAAGCATTTTATCAAGCTTGGATGTGCACCAATCAACTGGACGAATGATGACCTACCTGAATTAGGAGGAGACTTAACCTTCCAACAGTGCTTAAGCGAAATGGCTCTTGCTGGCTTTAGCGGCAGCGAAATCGGTAACAAATACCCTACTGACGTTAAAGAATTAGCAAAAGCTTGTGATCTTAGAAACATTCAAATATGTAACCAATGGTTCAGTTGCGAATTCACATCCAAACCGGAAGAAGAGACTTTAGCAAGATTTGAGAAAATCACTGATTTTCTTAGTGAGTTAGGAGCAAAAGTTGTTGGCGTTTGTGAAACCGGAAAAACTATCCAGGGTGATATTACAAAGAAAATGTTTGATGATGCTCCTGTTTTAACAGATGAACATTTTGAGAAAATCGCAGCCGGATTAAATAAAATGGGTGCTATTGCAAAGTCAAAGGGCATGAAAATCGGATACCACTATCACATGGGCACCGGTGTTCAGTCACTAGCTGAATTTGACAAACTCATGTCACTAGTAGATTCCGACTTAGTTGGAGTGCTATTCGATACAGGACATGCAACATTTTCAGGTGATGATGCTGTTGAAGTTTTAAGAAAATATATCGATCGTGTTGTACATATACATTTCAAAGATGTTCGTAGCGAAGTTCTTAATCGTGTCAAAAAAGATAAACTCAGTTTTCTCCAAGCTGTTAAAGAAGGAATCTTCACTGTTCCTGGTGACGGCGACATGGTTGACTGGGACTCGATTTTTGAAATCATCAGTGCAAGCAGCTATCAAGGTTGGATTGTTATCGAAGCTGAACAAGATCCTTCAAAAGCAGATCCATTGGAATATGCTATTATGGCCAGAACTTTTATCACAAACAAAACTGGACTATAATCCCTCTTTCAAAAGACTCTTAGTCAAATGTTGGCGTTAACCCAACAAATACAAATAGAAAATCCCGAGCGAGAAATCACTCGGGATTTTCTATGCCTGCAAGTAGATTACCGCATAAAAAAAGAAGAGCAAACCGATACGTTTGCTCTTCTTGAAGTAGCGAAAACTGGATTCGAACCAGCGACCCTACGGGTATGAACCGTATGCTCTAGCCAACTGAGCTATTTCGCCTTATATCTGTTGTTTTTGATAAAACAAAAGCCGCTAGACTATACATCTAACAGCTACTTAAAAC
>Ga0314774_1000625_pt1 | contig 26671 bp, 24 predicted proteins | sample MetaGCBIA2018_FD_204515 | JGI IMG/M metagenome (GOLD analysis project Ga0314774, IMG submission 204515) | Cryopeg brine microbial communities from Beaufort Sea near Barrow, Alaska, United States - CBIA 2018 | ecosystem: Environmental > Aquatic > Marine > Coastal | place: USA: Alaska | collected...
TGCTGCGGGCTCCGGAAGCACAGCATAAAATAAGGGGAGCCTTCAAGCTTTTTAATTCATTTATGCGTTCCGGGATTTCCTGCAAGGGGATATTAATTGAACCGGCGACACTTCCTCCGCTAAATTCTCCTGAAGTTCGAACATCTAAAATAGTTCCTTTATGTTCCCTGATTATTTTTTCAACATTCATAATTATTCTGATTTAATTTTTTCCTTTTTAAACAAATTGATCAACAAACCGCCCATAAATGCACCGTAAAGAGTGCTGTTTAAGGGTTTGGAAGTAATGGCGCAGCCGCTTACACAACCTACAAAATGATAATATAAATAACCGGCCAGGGCTCCTAATACTATTCCGATAATGGTGATCTTGTGTTTGTTCAGGTAATTCATTTATTCGGGTTTCTCGGTTTCATATATAACTGAATAATGCGGCAAAATTAAGTTAATCAATGCTGTTGCAAAGTTACTTATGTTACACAGTTTAAAATTTTGAGTGAATTTCTTTGTGAACCTTTGTGAATCTTAGTGCTTTTGTGTCTTTGTGGCAATGGTGGGTATAGAATGCCACCAAGGCTCTAAGACTCAAAGTTGCACAAAGAAATCTTTTTACTTTCTGCAAGTACTCTCGAAAGGTTTTTTGTGTGAAAGTTTGAAAAAATTCAAATTTTCACACAAAAAACCTTTGTGAATCTTAGTGCTTTTGTGTCTTTGTGGCAATGGTAGGTATAGAATGCCACCAAGGCTCTAAGACTCAAAGTTGCACAAAAAAATCTTTTTACTTTCTACATGCTTCTGAAAAAGAAATGGAAATTTAAACTCAATTGGATTGTAGATAACAATTGTGGTAGGTCTGTTTTAGAAAATTGTGGAAAGGTGCTTACTTTAACCGCAAAGGGCGCAAAGTTTCCGCAAAGGTCGCAAGTTTTGCACTTTCATTCGGCACTTCTGTCAATGTGTACCATTCTAAATTCAAATTCATTAATTATCCAGTTGGTTCATTTTAAATCTTCATTTTTTTCTTTGCGATCTCGGCGTTTTTTTTCTTGGCGTGCTTTGCGGTTAAAAAGGAACGAAGCAAAATCGCAATTTTTAATTGTGATCTAAAAATAATCCACAATGTTCTAAAACATAAGCTTGTGGAATTGTCCGGAAATCTGAGATTTTGCAGAAAGGAGTAGTTATTCAATTTTATTCCAATAAACAACCCGGGTTGGGGTACAGGAAACCAGAGTGTTCCTGCATCCAAATCCGGGCTGGATCTCATAGGGAACTGATTTATAAATTATCGACCACTTTCTTCAAATTATCACGTACCTGTTCAGCTATCGGGCCAAGGGAATCATTTTTTACCGCCATCATTGAAGCGACAGGATTTACCGCGGAAACTTCCACTTTCCCGTTTTCGAGCTCCTGGACGATCACATTGCAGGGAAGCATTGTGCCTATTTTGCTTTCAGCAGTAATTGCCTGATGTGCGAAATTCGGATTGCAGGCGCCCAGAATTCGGTATTTTCTAAAATCAAGGTCAAGTTTCTTTTTAAAAGTCGCTTTTACGTCAATTTCGGTAAGAACGCCAAAACCTTCTTTTTTTAATTCTTCGGTAACCTTGTCTATCGCGTCGTCAAAATCATAATCGACTATTTTTGAAAAATAATAATTCATATCAATTGTTTTTTAAGTGAAAATTAATAATTCATAAAGGTAAGAAATGGAAAGTATTAGATCTGCCACCATTGTTACACAAGTTGAAATTTCCTGAAAATTCTTTAAAAATATGAGGTTATTTATGGGAGAAAATTTCGTTTAAAAATTCAAAAAGCGTTTTTAATAATTAATGTTGGTTCTGTTTTAGGAAATTGTAGAAAGGTGCTTACTTTTACCGCAAAGGGCGCAAAGTTTTGCACTTCAATTCGGCACTTCTGTCAAGGTATCCCTTTCTAATTTCCAATTCAATAATTATCCGGTTGGTTGATTATCAATCATCATTTTTTTCTTTGCGACCTTGGCCTTTTTTTTCTTGGCGTGCATTGCGGTTAAAAAGGAACGAATCAAAAACGGCATTCCTTAATTGAGATATATAAATAATCCATAATGTTCTAAAACATAACCTTAATGTTTAACTGAACCTCCTGTGCTGGGTTACATATTATCAATTAAAATCCCAAAATCTTTCACCTTTCCCCAATCGGTGTATTCAATTTCAGCATCTGGATTGGTGGGGCCTTTGGTCATCCACATAATTAACTGGATCATTAATTTATCCCAAAAAGAATATATTTTATAGTCAATTTTTCCCGCAAATACAGCAGCTTTGTATGGTTTCCAATCCACTTCCTTCAGGAATTTAATGAAATAGGGATTTGTTTCCGGCGTATTTTTATCGGCCTTTCTCGCAACGAGATTGACGGAGAAGAAAGCGTTTTTTGTTTTTTCAAATTGGTCTTTATTCGCCTTCACAAATTCAATTATTTTTGAATTATGCTTGCCGTATCTTATGCTGGATCCAATTATAAATTTGTCAAAACTGTTTATTTCTTTGTCAAATTTATCAATTGAATAAATTTCGACGGTGTTTCCGTTTTTAATTAATACTTCCTTCAGTCCATTGCTTATTTTGAGAGTTTGTCCATCAACCGTAGCGTATAGGATCCCGATTTTATTCTTCATTTCAAATTCAAATTTTTTGGTCTGCATTAAAGCGTTTTGGCAATTAAATACTTTTTTAAAAGTAAGAAATGAAATTATTTTAGCATAAATTTTTGTTAGTTAAGTTTTAAAATTTGCGGAATATTTTTTCATTAAGCTTAGATGGAATCATTCTATACAAATGTTTATATGATAGATGTCATAAAATGCGCGTAGAATAATTTCGAAATTGCACATAATTATAAAATTTCAATAAAAATTCAATTATTATGAGAGTAACAAGAAAAGTAACGGGACTAGCTCTTGGCCTATTGTTTTTCGGGCTTCAGGGATGTACTTCGGACAGGGTGGATGAACCCGAAATTAACCTCGATCAAGTAGCTTATGATGCTGCAGATGCTGTGAACGGAAGCAGATTGTACAATGATTTTACAAAATCGGAAACTGGGTTTGTGGCGCCTGAGGATGCCAACGTAAAACTGGCGGATATCACAGATCACAAAGACTTTTACAGGTGTAAACAATGTCACGCCTGGGATCAAAAAGCCAATGCTGGATCTTATATCGGCCGAGGCCCAAAAACCGGAAGACCTGACGTTTCCTCAGTCGACTTGACCAATATGTCTTCTGAAGACATTCGTGTTATATTTGATGGCATTAAAGGAACCGGGGGAGGAGCTGTAGATCCAGCTAGAACCGCCGATGGTACAAACCCTGCATTGGGAGGAAATAATCACCCTGATTATGGAACAATCCTTTCGGATGGACAAATTTGGGATTTGGTAAAATTCCTGAAAGATGGCGCTTTTGATACAGATGCTTTGTATGAAACCAATATTGTTGGAACCTATCCTACCGGGTCAGTTTCTTTTTCAGACATTGGAAGGGACGGTGATGCAGCAGCAGGGAATGCGTTTTTTGCAAGCAAGTGTGCGATGTGTCACGGTGCCGATGGGACCGGTATTGATATTGGAGGAAGATCAATAGGTGATTTCGCCAGAGAGAAAACCTATGAAGTTCAGTTTAAAGTGGTTTCAGGACAGTTGGGAACTCCAATGGGAACAACAGCAATTACCATTGATGAAATGAAAGATTTATTAAAAGCTATTAGTGACGAAACAAATTATCCGCCTCTAGGTTAAAATAATCACTTTTTAAATAAAGCTTATTTTGAGATTTGGCAGGCTGTTAAAACAGGATGTCAAATCTTTTTTTTGTTTTCATTATTTCAAAGGGCGATTTTTTTTCTTGTTTAAATTGTCATTACTGATCCTCTTGCGAATGAAGAAAAGATGCCGATCTTAAAGTTATATATGAAGGTGTTTTTGAAGCTGGTAGTGTTACCCCCGTTAGGTTTACCGGCCTTGCCTCTAATGATAGGATCCAACCGGGAATTTATGATTATGGAGATTACCAGGCATTTTGAAATTTTAATTTTATAGAAGAAGATTTGAGTGAAGGTGTTCATAACCCGGATTATACTAAAGCTTTACTTTTAAACTCAATCCAACATCTCCAAAAATATAATTAAATCAAAGACATATATTTTGTTCCTTATAAAGTGCAGATTAAACCAATTAATCTGCATTTTTTTATGAATGGCGCAAAAATTAATCATAATCATTCTAAATAATTCATTATATGATAGCCGTCATAAAACAGGTTGTATAAAAATTAGAAATTTGTCTCTAATTAATACAATCATTTATAAACTTTAATTTAAAATTATGAAAAATTTAAAACTCCTAAGCTTCACGATGCTCTTGGCATCAAGCTTAATGTTTGTCAATTGCACCAGTGATCTTGACCAAGGACCCGCTGGCCCTGCTGGTCCTGCCGGGGTTGACGGTGTTGATGGTAAAGACGGTATTGGAACAGGTTCAAGTACAACAGTATTGTTGGCAAAAGAAGTATTGGTAGGGCCAACAATAGATGGTGTTATTGATGCCTCCTGGATCAATGCACAGGAATTAACTGTTACTGCAGAAGTTCCTGAACCTGGAAATGATGTGTTCCAGGGTTATGTTGGAAACAAATACGATGCTATTGTTAGGGCACAGTATGACGATGAATATGTTTATTTATTGGCAGAATGGAGAGATCCAAATGAAAGTCAATCCAGGGATACCTGGTATTTTGATGCTGCAAGCAGCCTTTGGAAACAAGAAAGCAACAAACCGGTATTTAATGATGCGGGTGAAAAAACAAGGGATGCATTTTATGAAGATAAATTTGCAATGTTATTTAATGTAAATGAATCTGTTCCCGGTTGGGCAGCAGAAACTTGTTATGCATCTTGCCATACAGGTTTAACTGAAGACGAAGGTTATGCTCGTCACTATACCGAAGCAGCAGGTGAAGCAGTTGACATGTGGCACTGGAAAATGGCCAGAACTAACTTTTACGGAACATTTGATGACCAAAACCAAACAAATGTGTTTGTTGAAGGTGAAGGTAAAAACGGACGTCACAGCGATGCCGGTGTTGGCCCATATTCAAATAACAGACAAGACTTACTTTTAGATGGAACAGGCGTTAGTGTAAGGGTGCCAAAATATGCGATTCCCGGAAGAGCAAATTATGGATGGATCACTGAAGACGAAATCAATAACAGTACAGCAAAACTTATAACAGCCGTTGGATCTGATGGAAAACTAACCTTAGAGGGTGGTGGGGTTATTGATCCTATAGCCGATGTAAATTACCAAAGAGATGGAGAAAAAACAGCCTTATTTGGAATGCCAAGTATTACCGTAAAACCAGTAATAGGAACTGGTAGTAGGGCAGATATTATTAGTGTGGGTATATATACAGGTAACGGTTGGATCTTAGAATTTAAACGTAAACTTGATACCGGAGATGATAAGCTGGATGTAACTTTTGATACATCCAAAGACTATCCTTTTGGCCTTGGAATCTTTGATAATGCTGCAATTGCACATGCAATAGCGCCATTTTTGACATTAAAATTTGAATAACAAATTGATTAACAGGGATAATAACCGGAATGGATTTAAAATCTTGAGTTTATTTCGGTTATTTCTTTTATTAAATTTATAATTATGAAAAAAATATTAAACTTAACAGGCAAATTAGCCGTGTTAATGCTGATGCTTTCTTTAACTGGTTGTTATTATGACGAAGTTATAGAAGTAGCACCATTACCACCTGAATTTGAAGCGTCATTTGTAAATGATATACAGCCTATTTTTACTCAAAGTTGTATAGCATGTCACGGTGGGAGTATAAGTCCCGATTTGAGAGAAGGAAATTCTTATGATGCAATTGTAAATGGGGAATTTATTGTTCCAAACGATATCGAGGCCAGTATTCTTTACCAACGCCTTATTGGAAATGGATCTATTATGCCTCCAGGCAACCCATTAGCAACTACTGATATTAATTTGGTTAAAAGCTGGATTGAAGACGGAGCACTTAATAACTAATTTCAAGCAAATAGATATGAAACGATTTAAAACAATTTTAGCAGTGGCATTGGTTTTTCCACTTTTTATTTTTGCGCAGGATGACAATGATAGCATTGTCAAAAAGGAAGTAAAAATCGAGCGGGCTGCTTATGAAAGCACAGCACTTATAGATAATCAAACTAACGTTCTAAATACCAAAGGAACCCTGGAGATGGTGATGAATCACCGTTTTGATTTGGTGAATTCAGATAATTCTCTTCTTGGAATTTATGGAGCTGCTAATATTCGTATAGCCCTGACTTATGCCGTTCACGATAGGGTAACCGTAGGTTTTGGAACTACCAAAGACAAGCGTTTACAAGATTTCAACCTTAAAGGTGCCATTTTGCAACAAACCCGCGAAAATGAAATGCCGGTTAGTGTAACCTATTACGGAAACTTTACCATTAACGCCAGAAAGAAAGAAAATTTTAATCTGGTTCAGGACAGGTATTCTTTTTTCAATCAATTAATTATTGCCAGACGTTTTTCACCAAAAGTATCCTTTCATGTAGCACCAAGTGTATCTCATTACAATCTTGTAGAAAAAACCATGGAGAACGATATGTTTGCCATTAGCGCTGGTGGCCGTGTAAAAATAAGCCCTCAAACGTCAATTATAGGGGAATATAGCCAGCCTATTACCTCTTATGAAGTCGGCACTCCTGAACCTGGAGTTAGTTTAGGTTTGGAATTTTCAACAGGATCACACGCCTTCCAGGTATTTGTAACTAATTACAAAGGAATTGTTCCACAAGAGAATTTTATGTTTAATCAAAACAAATTCTTTGATGGCGATTTCATGATTGGATTCAACATTACAAGGTTGTGGCATTTATAAAATAAACCGAATATGAAAAAATCATCTCAAAAAACGAAGTACCAGATCAGTAGAAGAGGATTTTTGCCAATCCTGGGAGGAGGCTTAATTCTTCCTCTCTTTGGCTTTGGCAAACCTTCCCCCGAGGTACTTGATGAAGCCGAGGAATATCAAACCATGCTAAAAGCCGATGGAACAACCGTAAGGGTTAAAAAAAGTGTTCTGGACAAGGCGAAAGTTATTGAAAAAGGTATTTCCAATAGATCATTTTTAGGATGGTTGAACAAAGAAAAATAATACATCATGGAAGAAGATAAAAAGAAATCCAGACGTAAATTTTTTGAATTAGGTATTAAATTCGGACTGCTTGCAACTGTGGGAACTGTTGCCGTTGCAAAAGCTATGGATAATGAAGATTCTTCCGGAATGGTTGAACTTATGTCAACCGACGGAAACATCATTCAGGTGCCTGCTTCAGAAGTTCACGATGTCGCACATAAGCAGCCAGAAGATTATGATCCGAGAGTGGGTATTCCCGACAAAAAATTTGTAATGGTAGTCGATCTGGCTAAATGTACAAATGCGCTGAAATGTCAGGAATCTTGCAATAAAAATCATTATATCACAGGTAAAAATGCCTGGCTTAAGGTCTATAAAATGCAGGAGTCTGAAAAAACTGCACCTTACTGGATGCCAACATTATGTCAACACTGTGACAAACCACCATGTGTTAAAGTATGTCCTGTGGATGCGACTTTTAAACGTCAGGATGGAATTGTTTTAATTGACAATGAGCGTTGTATTGGTTGCCGGTTTTGTATGGCGGCCTGTCCTTACTCCACCAGGGTTTTTAACTGGAATGAACCAGATCAGCCGGCAGCTGCTCATGAAGGTGAATACACCCCGGATTATGCAGGTAAACCCAGCGTAAAAGGTACGGTTGATAAGTGCGATTTTTGCCCCCACATGATTCAAATGGGGGAACTTCCTCATTGTGTTTCAGCGTGTCCTAATGATGTTTATTCTTTTGGAGATATGTATGAAGATGCCGTAACCAATGGTAGCGGACAAACATTCAAATTGAGCAAACTTCTGGAAGAAAGAGCCGGACATAGATTGCTGGAAGGACTGGGAACAGAACCAAGTGTTTTTTATCTGCCTCCGGTAGATAGGAATGTTGATTTTGAAGAAGGACTGGAAAATTACACAGAATTTCAATCTGTCAAAAAAACTGAAGAATAATGAAACAATACGATAAATTGATACAAGACCTTGCACCCAAAAAATTTGGGCTGCGGGGTACGATCTGGGTTATTTTTTTAGTGGTTATTATTATGTTTTCACTTTATGCTTATTATCAACAATTTGATAAAGGTTTGGGCATAACCGGAATGCGGGATTATGCATTGTGGGGAGTTTATATCTCAAACTTTGTGTTTTTTGTAGCCATAAGTTTGGTAGGATCCCTTGTGACTGCGGTATTAAGGTTGTCTGGAGCTAATTGGGCGACACCCTTAACGAGAATTTCCGAAGTCATTGCAGTAGCGGCTATCATGATGGGGGGGCTTACCATTATTATCGATATGGGGCGCCCTGATAGGATTTTAAATATATTTTTACACGGAAGATTACAATCCCCTATAATTTGGGACGTGCTGGTTATAACTACTTATTTGTTTATTAGTGTGTTGTTGTTGTATTACCCGCTATTGCCTGATTTTGCAATTCTCAAAAAACACTTTAAGGAGACTCAACCAAAATTAGGTAAGTATTACAGCAAAATGTCCTTGAACTGGACAGGGAATGCAAAGCAGGAAAAAATTTACAACAAATCCATTCATACCTTGTCTGTTATGATTATCCCGGTTGCTTTTGCAATACATACAGTAACTGCATGGCTTTTTGCAACTACTTACAGAGCAGGTTGGGACAGCACAAATTTTGGTCCTTATTTTATTGCCGGTGCATTTGTGGCCGGATCAGGAGCAGTTGTGATGTTGATGTTTATATTGAGAAAGACCTATCATTTAGAAGAGTATATTACCGATATGCACTTTGACAAAATGGGTAAATTGTTGGTATTGCTATGCTTGGTTTACTTATATTTTAATATTAATGAATTTTTGATACCAGCCTATAAAAGCACAAACGAAGAAGCCGCTCATTTACACGGACTGTTTTTTGGAGAGTTTTCGCTTATGTTCTGGTTGGCAATTATTGGAGGCTTGGTTGTACCGGTAATTGTGCTAATTTTTCGTAAAGGAAGAAAACCTGTACCGCTTTTTATCATTGCTATTTTGGTTGTGGTTGGAGCCTGGTGGAAACGTTACATTATTGTAACCCCTACCTTATTGCATCCTTTACTTCCCATACAAGGAGTGCCGGAAAGCTGGCATAGTTATTTTCCTACCGGACTTGAATGGACTATTACAGCAGGAACTTTAGCTGCGTCATTACTTATTATGACCATTCTGTTTCGATATTTGCCTATAATTCCCATTCACGAAACGGCAGAAGAAAAAGGATTTTTAAAAACTGAAAAAACAGAAACATTATGATAAAATCAGTTATATTTCGTAGCAAGTCTGTTCTTTTAATTTTTATGGGAGTTCTAGCCTTGTTTGGCAATGAGGCCTATGGTCAGAAAGATAAAATAGGCGCAAGGCTAACACTAGAACACGTAAAGGTGATGAATGAGAATTCTTCCCTGAAGATTAAAGCAATATTTAAAGGGGAGGAAGGATATGAACCTGCTAAAAACCTGAATTTCACCATCTATAAAATAAATGAAAGTGAAGTTGATTCGGAAGAAATTTCAGAAGAAGATTCAGAAGCAGTTTTAGAAGAAAAAATTGGTGATGTTACCACAAACATGGAGGGAAAAGCAACATTTGTCATTCCATCTCAATTCGTTACATCTTTAGCTACTTATTCCATAAGGATTGAAAACAGTGATACTTACCAAGATGATGAAGAAGAAATTACCGTAATGGATGCTATTTTGGAAGCATCTGTGGAAGAGATTGATAGTGTTTACCACATTAAAGCACAGCTTGTTTCAATAGATAATGAACCCCTTGCTGAACAAACCCTCAGAGTTGGATTAAAACGATTGTTTGGCAGTTTATCCATCGGGGAAGACGATAGTTATGAAACCGATGAAAATGGCGCTATTTTAGTTCCAGTTCAGGATGGGTTAACCGGAGTTGACGGAAAACTAAATTTTCAGGTAACTCTTAAAGAAAGTGATGACTATGGCTCAATTATCGCGTATATTAAATCAGATATTGGTGTTCCCATTAAGAATGAATCCACATTTTATCAAAGAACATTGTGGTCTCCTCCATCAAAAACACCTATCTTCTTATTGATCGTTCCAAACATAATTTTAATTGGGATATGGGGCGTTTTAGTGCTTTTAGTAATTAACTTGTTTAAAATTTATAAATCTAAAAATTAATCGATTATGACAAATTTAAAGAATATTATGCTTATCGGATTTATTGCACTTGGTGCATTGTCTTTTACCACCCCACTTCAGGATATATGGGAAGTGCCGGCAAAATACAAAACCATGAAAAATCCAACCGATGCTAAAGACAGTGAAAATTTAACAATAGGAAAGTCATTGTATGCAAAACAATGTAGTTCATGTCACGGTAAAAAAGGTTGGGGAGATGGATCTAAAGCCAACGAAATGGAAGGTGATTTAGGAGATTTCTCTTCAGATGAAACTCAGAAAAATACCGATGGGGAATTGTTCTACAAAATCACCGAAGGACGAAATGATATGCCAAGTTTCGCTAAAAAGATAGCCAGTGATGAAGACCGATGGTTGGTTGTGAACTATTTGAGAACCTTAGCTGAATAATTTTTAACTATAACAATAATTTACAAAAAAAGCCGAACCTATAGTTCGGCTTTTTTTAAATCTAATCGGGTTTAAATTTAATTCCAAAAAAAATAAGATAAGATATCAATGTAAAAAATCCAGTATTATGAAACGAACATCAATTTTAGGATTGTTAATTTTAGGATTAACTTTCCAAAGCTGTAAAGACACCAAAACAGATAAGGATACATTAATTATTGAAGAAACTGAAACTGAGGTGCAGGAAGAAGTGGATTCAATTTCATTTTCAAATGAAATTGAATCAGAAGAATCTATAACTTCTATTCCAGAAAAAACTGAACCGATCACCAAAAATGAATCAAAACCGGCAGAAACAACAAAAAAGGCAGTTAAAACAACTAAAACTACTGAAAAAGAAGTGGTTAAAACTACAGAAACCACAAAACCTGTAAAACAGGAAGAAGTTGTTAAAAAGGAAGTTGTAGTTGAGGAGGTCGTTGTGAAGGAAACAGAAACAAAAGTTGAACCAAAAGTTGAAAACCCGGTAGTTGTTGCTGATGCTTCCGATTGGGTAGTGCCCGCCAAGTATAAAACCATGAAAAACCCAACTGATGCCAAAGACAGTGAAAATTTAACAATTGGAAAGTCTTTGTATGCAAAGCAATGCAGTTCATGTCATGGTAAAAATGGTTGGGGCGATGGTTCCAAGGCTCCGGAACTCGAAGGAGATTTAGGGGATTTTTCAACTGCCGCCACCCAAAATCAAACTGATGGGGAATTGTTTTACAAAATTACAGAGGGACGTGATGATATGCCTTCGTTCAAGAAAAAAATTCCTTCAGATGAGGATCGTTGGTTGGTAGTTAATTATGTAAGAACATTGGCAAAATAGTTTCCGACAAACAGAAACAGTTCTTTTAATTGAACTTTTTATTCTTATGGGTGTGCAATTTAAACTTCGACGGAGTTTGAGTTACACACCCATAAATTTTTAAAATAACCCAATTCAAATCTTCAATTCTTTTTAATGCACAAAGTCTGGGATTCTTCATCCCAATTACATAATTTCTTTTGTACCTTAAAGTTTTGATTTTAAAACAATGAAAAACTCAATTGCAGAAAGGGTAGCCGATTTTTTAAAGAATTTTCCTCCATTTAAAAGTCTTTCCTACCAGGATCTATTGGTTTTATCCAGTCAGGTCCAGGTAGTATATCTTGAAAAAAACGATATTCTTTTTCAGGTCAGCGATGTGGCGCATCCCAATTTTTATGTCGTAAAAGATGGTGCGGTTGGCCTTTCCGTAACTATAGATGGGGAAGAGGTTCTTATAGACCAATGTGATGAAGGGGATATTATAGGCTTGCGTCCGTTTTTTGCAAAAAATCAATACGCAATGGCTGCAAAAGCACAGGAAGAAAGTATTCTTTATGCAATTCCCATTGAAATTTTCAAACCCTATGTGACACAAAATCCTGAGGTCCTTAATTTTTTGTTGGAAAGTTTTGCTTCCAACACCCGAAACCCTTATGATCAGGATAACCAGGGGAAACTAATTTCCGAGAATAGTTTTTTTGCCAAACAAAACCCTGAGATTCCCTATTTTCAAACTATTAATTATACCAAAAACCCTATTACAGCCAAATCTACAGATTTGGTTCAGGACATCGCAAAGACGATGACCAATAAAAAAATTGGAAGTATTATTATTCAGGAAAATGAATTTCCGGTTGGAATTGTTACCGATAAAGATCTACGATTCAAAATTGCAACTGGAAAGTTTGCGATTACAGCGCCAGTTTCACAAATTATGTCGTCTCCTGTAATAACAGTTTCAGAAAACATTTCCATTGCAGATGCCCAGATTTTGCTCTTAAAACACCGTATAGGGCATTTATGTGTCACCAAAGACGGAACCCCTGGATCGGCAATTATTGGGATCCTTTCTGAACATGACATTTTGGTTGTCCAATCCAATAATCCCGTGGTAATTTTAAAATTGGTAAAACGGGCTAAACACTCAAAGGATTTAAAAGCCGTAAGGGAAAAACTGACGACTTTAATTAAAAACTCAATAGAAAGCAATGTCCCTATTCAACATGTTTCAAATATAGCCGGGGAAATAAATCTGGCCATTACCCGCCGTGCGATTGCTTTGGCTATCAAAAAAATAGGAGAACAACCTCCGGTTCAATTTGCATGGATGAATATTGGAAGTCAAGGCAGGAAAGAACAATTGCTTTTAACCGATCAGGACAATGCTTTAGTTTTTGAAGATGTTGAACAGGAATGTTATGAGGAGGTGAAGAATTACTTTTTAGAATTGGCTAAAATGGTGAATAAAACTTTAAACATAGTTGGATATGAATATTGTCCTGCCGGAATGATGGCGGGAAACCCACAGTGGTGTAAATCCCTTTCTGAATGGAAACAGCAGTTCAGCACCTGGATCCATAAACCCGGTGAAAAGGGAATTCTTATGTGCACTATTTTCTTTGATTATGACTTTGTGTATGGCGATGAGCGTTTAACAAATGAGATTACAGAAAATATTTATAAAAACATTCAAAACAACCAGTTGTTTTTTGCCTATTTGGGAACCGATGCCTTAAGGAATCCACCCCCACTTGGGTTTTTCAGGCAGTTTCTGGTGGAAGCTGATGGAGAGCAAAAAGATACTTTTGATATTAAAAGCAGGGGGTTGTTGCCACTTATTGACGCCGCTCGATTACTTATTTTAAGCAATCATATTACGGGAGTACATAACACCATCGAGCGTTTTAAAAAATTGGCGGAAATTGAACCCCAAAACCGGGAATTTTTTGAGGCTTGCGCCGAGGAATTTGCAAATTTAATGTATTTTAGGACCCGGGAAGGATTGTCCAAAAACTCCAATGGGAGGTTCCTGAATTTGAAGGAATTATCAAAATCAGATAAAGTTAGACTCAAAAATTCTTTTAAGCCCATCTTTGAACTTCATGCTATCCTGAGGCAACGTTTCCAATTAACTTTTTTCACCTGAATATGGGATTTAATTGGTTTAGAAGAACAAAGAAAGACGCGCCTCAATTCTGGAAGGATTACGTTTCTTGTTTCAAAAAACAACCTGGAAATGCCACTCAAAAACGATATGTTATTTTTGATTGTGAAACCACAGGGCTTAATCCAAAAAAGGACAGGATCTTATCTATTGGTGCCATAGGAGTTGAAGAAGATCGCATTCGTTTAAGCGATTGTTTTGAGGTTTTCTTGGAGCAGGAAGTATATCGCTCTGAAACCGCACCAATTCACGGAATTTTGAAGGCCGGGAAAGAGAATAAATTAACCGAATCTGAGGCTGTGATTCGATTCCTTTCTTATATAAAGGACGCATCCCTGGTTGGGCATCACACCAATTTTGATGTGGCAATGGTCAATAAGGCCTTGAAAAGATTGGATCTGGGAAAACTCAAAAACAAAAAAATTGATACAAATACCTTGTATCAAAAATATAAAGGCTGGCAATCTGATCAATATTCTGGTTTGGATGAATTGTGTGCTGTTTTTAAAATCTCAAAAAGTGATCGGCATACGGCCTCCGGGGATGCATTTATAACCGCCTTGATCTTTTTAAAACTGAAGAAAAAACTGAAAATATAAAATTTCCACTGAATTTTTTTTGGTTAATTTATAGAATATTGTGGATTATTTTATAGATCGCCATTGCGATGCCGTTTTTGCTTCGTTCCTATTTAACCGCAAAGCACGCCAGGAAAAAAACGCAGAGGTCGCAAAGTAAAAAAATGATTATTAAAACTGATCTAAAAAAATTAAAACCTGCCAAAATTCCTTATTATTTCAACATTAGTGTACTTGCCTACCGGCAGGCAGGTACGTGGCTAAACTTAATAAGCCGTTCTTTAAGCCACTAATGCACTACTAATTTTATATGGCCTTACTGGATTAAACCGTTTTTTTACTAATACAGGAAACCGAAGTTTAAAAAAAATGCTTTTTCCAATTGGAAAAAGCATTTTTTTTTGAATTGTAATTATTGAAACTTAAAGCTTCTCGTTTTTAATTTCCTCAACAATTTCAGGATTGAGGAGGGTTGATGTATCCCCAAAATTGGAGAAATCCCCTTCAGCAATTTTTCTTAAAATACGTCGCATAATTTTTCCGGAACGGGTTTTTGGCAGTTCAGATACGAACTGGATTTTATCCAGTTTAGCGATAGGCCCAACCATGTCAGAAATTGACTGATTAATCTCTTTTCGAAGGTTATCCTGGATCCTGGTCTCACCAATTTCCTTCAATATCACAAACCCGTATAAAGCGTTTCCTTTGATTTCGTGCGGGAAACCAACGATGGCACTTTCTGCAACGGCTGGATGCTCATTGATGGCATCTTCAATTGGTGCAGTTCCAAGGTTGTGTCCAGATACAATAACCACATCATCTACCCTTCCAGTAATTCGGTAATACCCAACTTCATCTCTTAAGGCACCATCTCCGGTGAAATATTTTCCGGGATAGGCTTTAAAATACGTATCAATAAAACGTTGGTGATCGCCCCAAATAGTTCGGGCTATTGATGGCCAGGGAAATTTGATGCACAAACTTCCAACTACCTGATTTTCTTCAATTTCGTTGCGTAATTCATCCATCAGCACGGGTTGAATTCCGGGTAATGGAAGGGATGCGTAGGTAGGTTTTGTAGGGGTTACATATGGAATAGGCGAAATCATGATTCCTCCATTCTCAGTTTGCCACCAGGTATCTACCAAAGGACATTTCTTTTTCCCAACGTGATCGTTATACCAGTGCCATGCTTCTTCATTAATGGGTTCTCCCACACTTCCTATAACCTTTAAAGAAGACAGATCGGCGTTGTCCACAAAATCTAAATTTTCTTTTGCCAGGGCGCGAATTGCAGTAGGAGCGGTATAGAATTGAGAAACTTTATGTTTATCGATGACATCCCAAAATCTGCTGTAGGTAGGATAGGTGGGTACACCTTCAAAAATAACTGTTGTTGCGCCGTTGAGCAGCGGCCCGTAAAGTATATAGGAATGTCCGGTAATCCAGCCAATATCTGCGGTACACCAATACACATCATTTTCTTCATATTTGAAAACGTTTTTGAAGGTGTATGCCGTATATACCATATAACCGGCCGTGGTGTGAACCATCCCTTTGGGTTTTCCTGTAGAACCTGAGGTGTACAAAATAAACAATGGATCTTCAGAATCCATAATTTCGGCGAGACAATTGGAGGAAGCGGCATCAAACAATGGTTGTAACCAGATATCCCTTCCTTCCTTCATATTAACTTCAGAATCGGTGCGTTTAACCACCAAAACTTTTTCCACACAAGGAGAATTTTTTACCGCTTCATCCACAATTCCTTTTAAATCGATGGTTTTATTACCCCTAAAGCCACCATCGGAAGTGATGACCAATTTGGAATCGCAATCGATAATACGCGATTGCAAAGCCTTGGCAGAAAATCCGGCAAAAATCACCGAATGAATCGCGCCAATTCTGGCACAGGCTAAAACTGTAACTGCCAATTCAGGTATCATGGGTAAATAAATACAAACCCTGTCGCCTTTTTTAACACCCTGATCCCTTAAAATATTTCCCATTTTGGAAACTCTTTTGTGGAGATCTTTATAGGTAATATGTTGGGCTTCTTCTTTGGGATCGTTTGGTTCAAAAATAATGGCGGTTTTATTGCCTCTTTTTGACAAATGTCTGTCGATACAGTTTTTTGTAATGTTTACTTTCGCATTCAGAAACCATTTAAATTCCGCTTTTTGCATATCAAATTCGTACACTTTATCCCATTTTTGATACCAGGTAAAGTTTTTATCAGCCACTCTATCCCAGAACTTTTTTGGTTCCTTTATAGACTTATTATACATTTTAAAATAATGCTGTAAATCTTCAATTTTGTAATAACTCATTATATTATTGTTTTTATGATTATCATTAATTTACTATTTTAACTATTTCAGGTATTTTCTAAATTTACTGAAATTTGTTTGACCTATTTGGTTTTCTCTTGAAAATACATTTCTAACGCCGTTTTAATTTCATCAATGATAGCTACATCATCAATAGTTGATGGAATCCGGAAATTTTCCTTATCGACTATGCTTCTCAAAAGTTTTCTCATTGTTTTTCCTGAGCGTGTTTTAGGCAGTCGGTTGACTACCATGACATTTCGTAAGGAAGCCATGGCTCCTATTTTTTGCCTTACCATTTTAATAATTTCATGTTCAAGCTGAAAATGTTCCATGACATCTTCAGGTTTTTTGACCACTATAGCCATTGGGATCTGGCCCTTTAATTCGTTATTAATTCCAATTACTGCACATTCAGCAACCGATGGATGTGAAGCCACAATTTCTTCCATTTCTACAGTGGACAGGCGGTGACCGGCTACATTAATAACATCATCTACTCTTCCTGTGATAAAAATATAACCGTCGTCATCTTTATATCCCCCATCACCGGAAAAATAATAACCAGGAAACTTGTTTAGATATCCCGCCTTGAACCGGGTAGTATCTTTCCATAGATCCAGTAAATTTCCGGGAGGTAACGGCAATTTTATCACTACATATCCTTCTTCATTTGCCGATAGTTCCTGTCCATCTTGCCCAAAGATCCGGATGTCATATCCGCTTACAGGTTTTCCGGTTGAACCCGGTTTTATGGGGAGGTATTCAATCCCCATCATATTGGAGATCATTGGCCATCCCGATTCGGTTTGCCACCAGTGGTCTATGGCAGGAATGGGTATGTGTTTCAGATACCATTCCAGGGTTGTGAGATCACAGCGTTCCCCGGCCAGAAACTGCGTTCTCAGGCTACTTAAATCGTATTTTTTAATAAAATCCCCATTTGGATCTTCTTTTTTTATCGCCCGGATAGCTGTGGGAGCGGTGAACATCACATTCACCTTATGCTCGGAAATTACACGCCAAAAGGTAGACGCATCGGGAGTTTTAATTGGTTTTCCTTCAAAAATAATTGTAGTATTCCTATTGAGGAGCGGCGCATAAACAATATAACTGTGGCCAACAACCCAACCAACATCAGATGCTGCCCAGAAAACATCCCCTGCTTCCAATCCATAAATATACTTCATGGAAAACTTAAGCGCTGTAGCATAACCGCCGGTATCCCGAACGATCCCTTTTGGTTTTCCGGTGGTGCCGGAGGTATATAAAATGTAAAGGGGATGTGTTGTATTTACAGGGATACAATCTGTTTCTTTTGAATTATAGATCAATTCTATATAATCCAGATCATAAGCCTTAAACGGGATCTTAGCTCCTAACTTTCTGTTGAAGATCACTACTTTTTCGGGTTTGTGATTTGCCAGTTCAATGGCTTCATCTACCATGGGTTTGTAAGTTATCAATTTGTCGAACTCAATTCCGGATGATGCGGTGATCAAAACTTTTGGTTTACAATCGTCTATTCGAATTGCCAATTCGTGTGGTGCAAATCCGCCGAAAACCACGGAATGAGTGACGCCAATCCGGGCACAGGCAAGCATGGCAAAAAGCGCTTGCGGGATCATTGGCATATAGATAACCGCAGTGTCTCCTTTTACTAAGCCAAGTGATTTTAGTCCCCCGGCTAATTTTGCAACTTCAGTTTTTGCTTCCAGATAGGTGTATTTTGTAATGGTTTGTGTCACAGGCGAGTCGTAAATGACAGCGATTTGATCGCCAAAACCATCCTTTATATGTTTGTCCAGCGCCAGGTAGCACATATTTAATTCCCCATCTTTAAACCATAACGGATAGTCGTTTTCATCTTTTGATAAAATAGAAGTCGGCTTTTTATACCAGTCTATCTCGTTGGCCTGTTCTTTCCAAAATGCTTCCGGATACCGGATGCTTCTCTCGTAAAAATTGTTATAGTTCATATTGATACTATTTTATTTCTGTTCAGCATTTTCAATTTCTTAATATTACTACCCTTCGGTTAATTCGTTGACTTTTTCCACCAATTTTTTAATGGAGAAGGGTTTGGTGACATAAGCATCGGCTCCAAGGCTCATTCCTTTTTTGATATCGACTTCTTTATTTTTTGCAGACAGGAAAATTATTTTACAACTTTTGAGTTTTTCATCTCCTTTGATCATTTCCAGGGTTGCATATCCATCTACTTTAGGCATCATAATATCCAAAAGGATAATATTTGGCAGTTCAGTTTTTAACAGGTCCAGGGCTTCCTGCCCGTCCCTGGCAATATAAACCTGGAAGTTCTTTTTTTTAAAAGTGTACTCCAACGTCATCAAAATGTTGGGTTCATCATCCACTATTAATATTTTTTTCATTTTGTTTATTTATCAAACATCATTCTTGTTCTTAAATTTAAAATTTATTTGCCGGAATGCTAAACGTAAAACGCACCCCATTTTCTTCGTTTTGTGCCGAAATATTCCCTTTGTGCACCTCAATTATTTGTTTGCAAATAGCCAATCCCAATCCGCTGCCAATTGGCTTTTTGATATTTTGATTGCTGGATTGGTAGAACTTTTCAAAAATGGCATCCAGTTCCTCCATATTTATATTTTTTCCATTATTGAAAACATTTACTATTAAGGTATCGTCGTTTTTGGAAACCGAAACAGAAATAACCCCAAGGCTTTCCCCACAAAATTTTATAGCATTTGAAAGTAAATTGGTGATCACCTGTATGATCCTCTCTTCATCATAAAAAGCGATTACTTCATACTGGGAATCGTTGAATTTGAAATCTATATTTTTGTTGGTCAGCAATTGCTGCAGGGGTTTTACTGCCTTGGAAATGGTTTCGATTATATCGTTTTCCGTGCGATATATTTTTTGTTTTCCGCTTTCAAATTTTTCGAGATCCAAAATTTTATCGATCAATCGGTTCAGTCTGTCAGATTCAGAAATGATGTTTTGTAAAAACTGTTTTTTTAATTTTTCCGGAATGTCTTCATCATCGTGAAGAATTTCGCTGGAAGCCCTGATCGCGGTAATTGGAGTTCGCAATTCATGGGTAACCGTATCCAGAAATTCATCTTTTTGTCTGTCTTTTTTGCGTAATAGTTCATTGGCATCCCGCAACTGGGTTGAAAGTTCCTGGAGTTCCCTGGAGGTGCCGGTGAGTTCTTTATTTAAAATGATATTTTGTTTAGATTCCTCCAGTATTTTCAGAACTTCAGGCAGGCTGATGATATCTTCTTTGGTGACACTTTCCATTAATATTTTTGCGGAAGCGGTTCCAATATGGCCTGTTAACAGGTTTTCTGAAAATTTTATCAAACGGGCATCAGCCATCGTGGTGTCTTTGTCTATATCGTATTTCATGTTAAAAATTCGCAGCGCCCTTTTTGTTTTCTCTTTACCTAAAAACCGTTGTAATACTTTCTCAATATCTGTAATATATGCAGTTCCCTTCCAAACAAATGCATTTTCATGATTGGTTATGTATTTATCGATATCAACATACATTTCGGCATAATTTCGCTCCCTGTAGTTTCCTTTGGAAATAATTGAAACAGCCACATAAGTAAAAAAGTTAAAAAATATACTCCAGAAAAAGGAATGCGGAACAGGGTCCAGATAATCCAAGCCGAACATTTGGAATGGTTTTAATAGTTCAATTCCGAAGAGGCCTTCTGAAATAAAGCTGCTTTCAAGATTGGCAATTCCTATGGCGAAAGGCAGGAGCAACGTATAAAAGCAAATCAAAAATCCTATAATAATCCCGAGAATTGCACCTTTTGAAGAACCCCTTTTCCAAAGAATGGCCCCAAAAAATGAAGGGGCCAATTGGGCAATAACTACAAATGAGAGCAATCCTATAGAAACCAGGGAGTACTCCAAAGCGAAATATCTATAGATAAAAAAAGCTATTATTATAAGACAAAAAATACCAATTTTGCGAAGATTCAGAATGAGCCTGCTATTTTTTATTTGCTCTTCACTTTTTAGCTTCCCGATCAAGCCGTAAGGAATTAATAAGTTATTGCTCAGCATTGTGGAAAGGGCTATTGTTGAGACAACAATCATGGAAATAGCTGCTGAAAAACCCCCTAGAAAAACCAGTAAAGTTAGGAATTGATTGTCGAATAATTGAGCGATGTGCAGGGAATACATATCTGTATTTACATTTACGCCAGCAAATAAAATATTGCCTCCCCAGGCAATTGGATAAACAAAAAGATTGAACAACAGCAAATACAACGGAAACAACCAGATTGCAGTTTTGATATGTTTTTCCCTGTTGTTTTCAATGATGTTTACATGAAATTGCCTTGGCAGCATAAAAATGGCAAACATGGAAAGCATGCATAGAAAAAACCAGTTGATGGCCTGCGGAAAATCCCCTATGGTATTTCGTTCGGCAAAATTTTCCAGAACTGATGCCTGATCATAGATATCCTGAAAGCCGTCAAAAACAAAATAGGTGACATATACCCCAATAATTAAAAAGAAAAAGAGTTTCAGCATGGATTCCATTGCTATGGCCGTTACAATTCCTTTCCTTTTTTCAGAGGCGTCAAAATACCTTGTCCCGTAATAAGAAGCAAAAAGTGCCAGAGCAATCGCTACATAGGTTGTGGTGTCATTTAAAATATTTGAACTGGATGAGGTGCGTGTTACAATATGAAAAGTTTCCGAAATGGCTTTGAGTTGCAGGGCGATGTATGGCAAAATTCCTACGACGCAAACCAGGGTGACCAAAGCTCCTAAAAACCTGTTGTTTCCATATCTCAACGAAATAAAATCGGCAATTCCTGATATTTTATTTACCCTGGATATTCGAATGATTTTCCTTAAAACTACGATCCAGGCAGGGATAATTATTATTGGTCCCAGGTAAATGGTCAAATAGCTTAATCCGGATTCCGCAGCTACTCCAATGCTGCCGTAATACGTCCATGCAGAACAATATACAGCAAGGGAAAGGGTGTAGATGTAGGCATTATTGGTCCATTTGCTGTTCCTCTTTTTCTCTGCCCAACTGGCAATGACAAAAAGAAAAGCTAAATAAATCATCAGTATTGCTAAAAGCCCTACACTACTCATTGTATCTCTTACTAATATAAAATGTTAATATAATTGAAGAAGCCCAAACTGAAAAAATAAAAATGTACACCTTTGGAATGCCCAGGAAATCAAGATTACTGTCAAACAAGAGCAAAATGGGTAAATTAAAAGCAATAAATAAACCCAGACTTATAAGAATAAGTTTTTGTTCGTGTCTTTTTTTCATCTGTTTATAATATTGTTTTAGCGCTCATAACTTGTCCCGATAAATCGGGATGTAACATTCATATAATCATTTTTCTGTGTGAGAAATTTTATTCTCATTTATGTTTCATTTGTATTTCAATCAGGTTGCCTATTTGAAATATACTTTATTTGGTTTTTTTTAAATTATAAATTCAGAATATACAATTTAAATTTTATTGATTAATTACAAATTCCCTGCTCCATTGAAAGAGCAGAGAATTGAATTAATTAATAAGAAGTTGGGTCTTAGTGACTTACCGATTCTCCTGCTCCAGATGGAATTCGAATGCTTTCAACAATATCCTGCACCTCCTGTGGTGGTTCTTTTGTAAACATATTTACCGTTAAAGCCACAGCAAAGTTGGCGAGCATGGCCACTGTTCCAAAACCTTCAGGGGAAATACCAAACCACCAGCTGGATTTCAAGCCTTCAACGGCTTCTTTCCCACCATCAAAAATTCCAAATTTGAATTTGAGTATATAAAACAGCATAAATAACATTCCAACGATCATTCCTGAAACAGCTCCTTCCATATTCATTTTCTTATAAAAGATCCCCAAAATAATGGCGGGGAAAAACGAAGCGGCCGCGAGTCCAAAGGCCAGCGCCACTACGGCTGCCACAAATCCGGGAGGATGAATTCCAAAGTAACCAGCAATAACAACGGCAACAGTAGCTGCAATACGTGCAGCCCATAATTCTCCTTTATCTGAAATGTCTGGTTTGATTATTCTTTTGATCAAATCATGTGATATGGCAGATGAAATTACCAACAATAAACCGGCAGCTGTAGACAAAGCGGCGGCTAAAGCTCCTGCAGCGACCAAAGCTATGACCCAGTTCGGTAAATTTGCTATTTCAGGATTTGCGAGAACTATAATGTCTTGATCAATGGTTAATTCATTGGTGCTGTTGTCTGCCACATATTGAATTTTACCATCTTTATTTTTATCGTCGAATGCTATAAGACCTGTCTTTTCCCATGTTTTGAACCATCCCGGCATATTGATATATTCCTGGTTGCTCACGGTAGTAATTAAATTGGTACGTGCAAATATGGAAATTGCAGGAGCCGTGGTATAAAGTATTGCAATAAACAGCAGCGCTAAGCCTGCAGATTTTCTTGCATCTTTAACTTTTTTCACTGTAAAAAAGCGAACAATTACGTGGGGTAAACCTGCGGTTCCCACCATTAGGGCAAGTGTGATTGCAATTACATCAACCATGGATTTTGTGCCACTGGTATATTGTGTAAAACCGAGTTCTGTGGACAAACTATTTAATTTGTCTATTAGATAAGTTCCAGACCCATCAGCTAAAGTATCGCCCATTCCCAGTTGTGGAACTGGGTTTCCCGTCATTTGAATGGATATAAAAATAGCGGGGACCATAAAGGCAAAGATCAAAACACAATATTGTGCTACCTGGGTATAAGTAACCCCCTTCATTCCACCTAAAACCGCATAAAACAGGATTATAACAACCCCAATGTAAACTCCTGTATCAATTTCAACTTCCAGGAATTTGGAAAAAACAACTCCCGCTCCACGCATTTGGCCGGCAACATAAGTAAATGAGATTATCACTGCACAAACTACTGCTACAATTCGGGCAGTGTTAGAGTAATAACGATCTCCAATAAAATCGGGGACGGTGAATTTTCCGAATTTTCTCAAATAGGGGGCAAGCAATAATGCCAGCAGCACATATCCACCTGTCCAGCCCATTAAATAGACTGCCCCGTCATATCCCATAAAGGAAATAAGCCCGGCCATTGATATATAGGATGCGGCACTCATCCAGTCGGCAGCGGTTGCCATTCCGTTTGCCAGTGGTGAAACGCCACCTCCGGCGATATAAAATTCTTTAGTTGAACCTGCCCTTGACCAGATTGCAATTCCTATATAGAGCGAAAAGGATAGCCCTACAATTATATATGTCCAAGTTTGTACATCCATTTCTGTAAATATTAATTAGTTAGTTTGTAAGAGATTGAAAAGTTGTTTTATTCGTCAAATCCGTATTTTTTATCCAATTTGTTCATCAACCGAACGTAGACAAAAATCAGGATTACAAATACATAAATAGAACCTTGTTGTGCAAACCAGAATCCAAGGGGAAATCCGCCCAGGGAAAAGTTATCCAATAAATCCTTGAACAGGATACCTGCTCCATACGAAACCAGGAACCAGATGCTGAGCAAGATCAGAAGGTATCTTAGGTTCTCCTTCCAATATGCAGTTGCTTTTTCTTGTTTTTCCATAATTAGTTGTAATTAAAATTTGGTTTATAGGTAAATCATTGCTTGAAGGGTGAGCGCTCCGGATTCGCTATTTCCGAATTTTTCGTTTTTGTATTCCAGTGTCAGTTTTGAATGGTGTCCATTCATAAATAGGTTGGTGCCAATTCCAAAAACATTTCTGTTGTCGTCTACGGCATCATAGCTGTTGGATGCGAAAGAGACATAGGGTTGTAATTTGGTGAGTTTTTCTGTTGGAATCATATAACCAAGATGACCGTAGACCATACTTCCAGTGCCGTAAGCACTGAACAAATAATTTTCACCGTAGTCATTGTTCTGGAAAACGGCATAAGCCGTAATGGCACCTTTGTTTTCTCCAAGGGGGGCATCGTAAAATGCATCTACTGCAAAAATGGAAACATCTTCTGAAGTGGTTGTTGAACCGTTAGATCTCACGGTTCCGTTTGGATGTAAAAAGAAACCGGCACCTATATTAAATACTTTTTTAGTCCCTAAATAAGTTCCGACTTTGTAAGGCAGAAAATTACTTTCCTGATCCAGGAAATTGTATTCAAAATAACCGGCATAGTTGAATCCGGCGTCTTTGGAACCAAGAACTCTTCGGCCGGCGTAAACGGTAGTTCCAACATTATCCTGAACATTTCTTGAGTCTAATCCATTTGTGTTTGATTCATTGATAGCAAGCCTATATTGAAACTTGTCGAAACTTCCTTTTGCATAAACTCCCTGATGCCTGGCAAACTGGTCGGTTAAACCTAAAGTTGCCCAGGATTGCCTGTTGTTGTCCAAGGTCAAAAGGTTAAGTGTACTTTGATTATTTAACCTTGAAATCCCATTCCAATAATGTAACCCTGTACCTATGGCATGATTTTTAGTCAGGCTGTATTGCACCCAGAAATCGTGAAAGAAGAGTTGTGAGCTGTTGTCTTTTCCAACAGGTGACATATTATCGGCATTCATGGAGTTTAGGCCGAAATGTGCGAGAATTAAAAATTTCGAACCAAATTGGGCATAGGTCAATATTCTTGCCCTTCTTGTGGAAAATTCCAATGATTTTTGTTCATCGGGAACATCATCATTGTATTGGGCCCACATTTGTCCCCAGGCAATGAATCTCATGTAGTTGGTACCTTCTTCGTTGAATTGGATCTTCATTCCCGACCCATAATCGGGCTTGCCTTGGGAAAACATTTCTGAGGATAGAAGTATCAGAAGGCTGATGCAAAGTATATTTTTCATAAAATTAGAAGTTAGATTTTGAAATCGTTGGTTTGATTTCTTTGACTAAATTCAGTTTTTATGAGGCGTAAAAAAAATTTGATATATATTTTTGTAAAATAGTATAGTTAATCTCTGAAACGTTCCCATTTTATCAACATAAACTTATCACCCAACTCGGTAATTATCATTCCCGCTCCGGCCAGTTGATCCTTGTTTTTTAGGTAGTTTACCAATTCAAGATGATTGAAAATCCGGTAGGTTGGATGGTAATTTGCATTGGCGGGTTTTTTTACCTTGTACTCCTTCACCCAATTGCTCACAGTTACGTGGGAAACACCTATAATGCGTTCGATCTCGCGATAACTAAGCCCTTCCAGGTACAGCTGTAAGGCTTTGGTGACGTAATAACTGTCTATCTTTTTTCCTAGCTTGTTTACAGTGAAATAATAGGTGCATTTTTTACATAAATACCGCTGTTTTCCCTTGACAATCCCGCTCTTTACGATGTGGGAATTCTGGCATTTCGGGCACGAAAATAGTTCCATATATATTTATTTTGCATAAATATACTAATTTTACAATTATATTTTAACTTAATATTATAATAAATAATAATAAATATTACGCACTCCTCTGTGTAACTGGCAAAAATGTAACTTATAGGTAGTTTTTGGGGAATTTATCAGCTTAAAAAACAGAATGGCATAAAGGCGTGTTAAAAGGCTTTGAAAATTCAAATTAAGCCAAATTGTGGGGGGGGTATTGATTATCGCTATGATAACTTTGGCTACACGGCCGGGGTTTTAGAAGATCTATTTTATAATAATAATGTATTTATCCAGAAGGCCGGTGATATTTTGAATTGAAAATTTCGCCTTGCCAATTCAGTTGGTTTCAGGATTGATGGAAAAATTTGAAGCTGTTTGTAAACCTGAATTTTCCAGGTTTGTATTTAAATCGAAGTCATTAAACCTCAGGTCCTGTTATGTATGATTGAATTTATCCGAAATTTTAAATCTGCGAGATAAGCTTTTCTGCAAAATCAGATTCAAATTTAAAATCGGCACCAGACAAGGATTATATTAAACTAAAAAGCACTATTTTTGCAGATTAATAGAAAAGA
>Ga0314774_1000627_pt1 | contig 26542 bp, 26 predicted proteins | sample MetaGCBIA2018_FD_204515 | JGI IMG/M metagenome (GOLD analysis project Ga0314774, IMG submission 204515) | Cryopeg brine microbial communities from Beaufort Sea near Barrow, Alaska, United States - CBIA 2018 | ecosystem: Environmental > Aquatic > Marine > Coastal | place: USA: Alaska | collected...
GAACTTTCTAACAGTATAGCTGAAATAGCAACAGCTATTGCGCAGAATGCTGAAGGAATAAATGATATTTCATCTAAATCCGCTAGCATTGATGATGAATCAAAAGAAATACGTGGTCTAAAAGAAAAATCTAATGAATCCATCGATGTTTTAAGAACAAAAATTTCGGTGTTTAAATATTCATAATTATTAATTGACGACTTGCCAAGTCATTAATAACCCTATCACAGTATTCTTGCACTAGTGGCATTAGATGTACTGAGATTTACATCTAGCCAGTTTACATTTTTGCAGGAATATCTAAACTATCGAAAGAGTTGGTATATCATGTTCGTGGGAGTTTCTTCCGCAGATATACCAACTTTTTCTTTGCGTTAATTATAAAAACATTAGTTCAATAACCAAACAGCTAGAATATCAATAACCAAACCGATAGAATTGATTACAGTGAAGGAAGTTACTTAACAAATCGTTTCAGTGCTGTTGGTAAAAAAGTCAAACTGAATAACACACTTATTGTCATTGTTGTCCACATAAGAAGTGATACATTCATGTGGATTTGAAGCGGTGATAACATTAACGAACTTAATCCGAGTGAGAGACCAAGTGCATTGGCGATGATTGGTTTTGCTGAATAACTATATGCTCTTAGCGCTGCATCAGCTGATGAATATCCCTCATTTCTAAGGTGAATAAACACTGAAGTGAAGTGGATGGCATAGTCAATACCCACACCGATGGTTATACTGAATATTGTTGTTGTGAGAATATTCAATGAAATCCCCGTAAAACCTAAAAAACCAAATAAGAATAACGTAGTAACAATAATGGGTATTAATGATATAAGTGAGGGCAAAACCTTTTGAAACGATATGAGTAAAAGTATGAATACAATGACAATTGCCAAACTACTACTCATTATTTGGTTGCTAAACATGGAATCATTTAAATCCATCATCATATATTGTACACCTGTTGTTGCTATTGACATGGGGATACCGATGTCTATCAGTTCTTCATTATAGTTAGTTACTAAGTTCCGAATTTCACTTAAAGTGTCGTTTTTAAGGTCTTTGGGAAAAACAATAAGCTTCACACTATTTGACTCGAAATTCAACATATCTTTAGCAGGTGAATCTTCTGATTGTAATAGGCGTCCGCTTATTTGCTTCAAGACTTGAGGGTCAGATGGATAACCCTTGTTTCCTGGAATGATGATGGGGACTAATGTTTCGATAATTGAGTAAGGACTAATTATTTTGCTTACATAGCCTGAATCTAATAATATGTTGGACAATTCAATGAACTTTTCTGCATACAAAGGGTTAAGTGGATCATCTTCTGTTGTGCCAAATAAATATATTGGAATGGAACCTCCATTGATCTCTTGAATCTTAATCGTATTCTTATAGATATTAGTACTTTCTTTATATACCATAAGCATGTTAAATTCTGTTTTGACTTTTGCAAGACCAACACCAAAAAAGATTAAACATAGGATGATAATGATATAGGATGGAATACCCCAAAGTTTTTTTAAGAAATCAAAAGATAATGGTTCGCTTTTAGAAAATTTATGAAGTTTTGTATTGCCAACGAGTACGAGAGGCAATACATACCAAGTTATAAAACCAGCTAAAAATATCCCTAGAGATGCATAGACGGCTAAATCTTTAATAGCGGAGGTATTCATTGTCAATAACGCTAGGAAGCCAACCATCGAAGTGATTGTCGTGATAATCATAGGTTTACCAACTATAGAAAGAGTTTTGGTTAAACTTGTTAGGTTATCATTACCTAGACTTTCTTCGTCTTGTACATGGGAGACAAAGTGGAGACCATCAGCACTTCCGATGACGATAGTGAAAATCGGTGCAAGTACTGTAACAATTGAAACTTCATTACCAATCCAACCGATAATACCCAGCGTCCAAAGGGACCCAAGACCTGCAGGTAATATTGAGAGCGCAGTAGCTTTGATGGATTTTAATTGGAAACTAAAAACCAACAGTACTAAGGACAATGCGATGGGAGGGATGAACAATAGTATCTTTGAAATATAATCAAATACTAATAATTGCATATAACTGTCCCCTGTTGCGAAATATTCTAGATCTAAAGATACCAATTCATCTTCGATTTTGTAAATATCATTCGTAGTAAAATCTTCTGTTATAAACAATGTAAAAAGAGCAAATGTCTCATCATCGGTTTTGACAATGGGAGATAAATCTCCTAACAAATCATAATAAGCTGAAAGCTTTGATAAGCTCATCGGATTTTCTTCATCGATGACAAGTGTGTTGGTTCCTATGGTAACTTCTTTAGGTGCAGGACCTTTTAATCGATCGACATGGTCCATTTCTGTAAAGAAATATTGAAGTGTTTGTAACTTAGAAAAGGCTTCGAAGGTTAAATTGTCTTTAAGTGGAATCATATAAATGATTTGATCTGAACTTGGAAAAGTTGTATCCATCTTCTCCAATAACTGTTGGTTTTCGGACTGGGCAGGTACAAAGATTTTAAAATCACTGCTGATGGTAATTCGGAATAAGCCGATGATTGCAAGGATATTAAGGATGATAAGCAATAGTTTAAGTGGTTTGTTGAACCGTTTAACGAATAGTATATATTTTTTCATAACAACCTCTTCCCGATAAAAGCTTTATATTTAGTGGTTTACAGATATATTCCTATAAAAAAGTTCGAAATGATGTTTGATTAATTCGTTTCTTGTTTCAAAATCGATTTGATTTGAAACGTAAGATGCAATGATTGGACCTGTAATAATCGAAAGAAAGGTAGTTATCAATGAATCCACTTCTACTTCTATAATCTCGTTATCTTTAATTGCCTGACTGAAAAGCTTGCTTAAGTGTTTATGTATAGATGGCCAGACTTCATTTGTGATTTTAGATTTCATATCATCATTAATCAGAGTTTCTTGTAGAAGGGCTTTTATAGTTGCGTCGTGCTTTTCCAGAAATTCAAGTCGATTTATAACTAATTTTGAAAGTTTGTTATAAAGGCTTTTATCTTTATAGAATTGACTAAGCATTGGAATAATATCTAATAGTGACATTTGTTTCATTTCTGAAACTAATGATAAAAGCATTGCCTTGAAAAGTCCATTTTTCGTTTTATAGTATTTGAACAAGGTCGCTTCTGAAACACCAGCAAGCGATGCAATATCTTTAGTTGATGTGTTAGCATAACCGTATTTGGAAAAAAGTGTTGTTGCAGAAGTCTTTAAAGCTTCTTTGGTTATTTCTGATTTCTTCATAGGTTTCCTTTCTTGTCTCAGCACAATAAGTGAGTGAGTACTCACTTATTGTGCTCTTGTTTTTTAAAAATGTCAAGAGAAACAAGGAGATTGGTTTTAATGAGTGGTTTTTCTGTATACTTTTAATTTTTATTATTCGATTGGTAAATAATAGAATATTATCTAGGTAATCATATAAATCTATTAAGTTTATATTTAATGAATGAAAAATATATGATAGAATAAATTAGGAGATTCATTCGGGTTTACAATGAAATGAGGGACGTTATGAGTATATTTGGTTTTGATACATATTATTCGATTTTAACGATTGGTTGGTTCTTGATTAGTCTTGTTGCTTTTATTTTCATGATACGATATTTCTTAAAACTAGGTTTTGGTCATAAATACCTATATCGTAAAAAAGTTAAATTTAATTCTTCAACCATATTGGCAATGATTATGTTTTTTTCATTATCACAAAATATATATGATTTGATAAACCGAGATAATATATTTACAGTAGTTCCAATTATTGGATTGTCAATATCAATCATATTTATTTTTTTGCAAGGAATAAATGAATTTGTAGTTTATGAAGAAGGGTTCGTATATAACCTGAATTATGTTAAATGGGACGAAGTATTAGAATATCACATCATCAATAAGAATAGATTTGATTTGATTATCATCGTCGTTTCCAAAGGTTTCTTTACCTTTAAGGCAAGAAACAAACAAATTGTAATAAAAATCAAGGATTCTGAGAAATTAGATTTAATAATGAAAGAATACGTAATAGAACAGGGTTGCTTTGAATCGTAGGATTAGAAAAGGAGAATTATGGGAGTTATTAGAACTTATGACGAAATTAACGAAAAGATTAAATCGGGTAAAGTAGTTGTAGTAACAGCGGAGGAAATCATTCATATAGTTAAAGAAAAAGGAATTGCACAGGCGACAAAGGATGTTGATATTGTCACAACCGCAACTTTTGGACCTATGTGTTCAAGCGGAGCATTTTTAAACTTTGGTCATACGGATCCTGCTATGCGAATGGAAAAAATCTATCTTAATAATGTGGAGGCATATGGTGGTCTGGCAGCTGTTGACACATATATAGGAGCGACGCAAGAATCAGAGACACTTGGATACGAATATGGTGGTGCTCATGTCATATGTGACCTTATTGATGGCAAGGATATAAATCTGACAGCAACCGCTAAAGGTACAGATTGTTATCCTCGAAAAGAGATTAATACTTATATTAACAAAGATTCAATCAATGAAGCTTATTTATACAACCCCCGTAATTGTTATCAAAACTATGCAGCAGCCATTAACACATCAAATAAAAGATTATTTACATATATGGGGATTCTAAGCCCCAACAGCAGTGTTGTAACATACTCAACATCGGGTGAACTCAGTCCGCTTCTTAATGACCCGCTATATAGAACAATAGGAATGGGGACACGGATTTTTATTGGCGGTACAACCGGATATGTTTCTTGGAGAGGGACACAGTTCAAGTCGGGAGCTCCTAGAGACGCGAATAACCTTCCAAAGACACCAGCAGGGACATTGGCTCTCATTGGAGATTTGAAGGAGATGAATACCAAATACATAAAACCGGCAGTGTTTGATAAATATGGAACCTCAATGTTTGTTGGTGTCGGAATCCCTATACCCGTTTTAGATGAAGATATGATGCGCCAATTGGCCATATCAAATGAGGATATTTATACCAGTGTATTTGACTATAGTATAACGGAAGGTCCCAAGCCAATCCTTGCTGAAGTAAGTTACAGTGAACTACGAAGTGGAAGCGTTGAGATTAATGGTGAAAAGGTAAAAACAGCTTCTCTTTCAAGCCTTAAAAAGGCAAGAGAAATCGCCAATGAATTAAAATCATGGATTCAAAAAGGTGAGTTTCTATTACAAGAACCAATTGAAACATTTCCATTAGACAATACATTAAAAGGTCTTAAACTGACCAAGAAAGGAGTGCGATAATGAAGCAGATGTTATTATTCAGTTTCCCTAAGGAAGAATCAGGACATGCAGTAACATATGATCTGATTAAAAAATTCGACTTAAAAATAAACATTATTCGCGCTTCAATCGATTTTAATGCAAGAGGATTTTTATTAGTTGAAATTGAAGGTACACAAGGTATAGTAAAAGATGGCATTGACTATGCAAAAGCAAATCACGTTGATGTTAGTGTCATTGATTCAGCCATTCGAATTAATGAAGAAGAATGTGTGAATTGCGGAGCTTGTTGTGCGGTATGTGCTGTTGATGCGTTATATTTAGATGATACTGCTTCGCTTGTTTTTGATAAAGATAAGTGCTTAGACTGTAAGTTATGTATTACTGCATGCCCTGCAAGAGCTATAGAAGCTGTGTTTTAAAAGTTATGCTAAAGAAGCAATATTCTAGAGGTTGTATTCTAGAAGTTATGCTATGTAATGTCTATGTTAGAAGAAACTCTCAGAGGTAGTTATGTTCGAAGAAAGATTTTATCGGGAATTTCATCAAAATGAAAACATGTCAAAGATTCAAGTAACGGTTGATGAGTCGGATGTATTGGTTATTATCGATCCAGTTGATACGCATGAGAAACTAAAAGAAATTATTCATGGAGAAATCAAACGTTTACGCCGTATTCTTAATGGCTATATAAAGCGTGTCCCAGAGTTTGAATCTTCGTTAAAACCACTTGAAATGCAAGGGGATAATGAAGAGATAATTCAAAGAATGTATAAGGCTTCAGCATTAGCGCATGTTGGACCCATGGCATGTGTTGCAGGCATTGTATCAGAACTTATAGCTGAATTTTTATTAGAGAAGTATATAGGCCTGGATAATGTTCTTGTGGAAAATGGTGGAGATATTTATTTGCATTCTTCAATTAATCGTAAAATTTCTATTTATGCAGGTCAGTCTCCACTTTCGAATCAGTTGTCAATTCAGATAAAAGAAAAGCAAATGCCTATCGGTATTTGCACTTCAGCCGGTACGGTTGGTCATTCATTAAGTTTTGGTCAAGCAGATGCCGTTGTAGTTATATCAAAGGATACCGCTTTGGCTGATGGCGTGGCAACCTATATTGGCAATATTACAATATTACCTGCGGATATCGAGAACAGTTTGAAAACCGCCATGGCCATTGAAGGTATTGAAGGTGTGGTTATCATTGTTGGCGAGACATTGGGGGCACTTGGTGAAATTGAATTTGTGTAGATGAATTACAACGAGGACGGTTCTTTTGATTACATGTATAAATACTTGTTCAGAGATATTTATACTTATGATCAAAAGGACCGTCCTCGTTATGGTATGTAAAAGTCATGTTGTCTATATTAAGCGCTAACTAATTCTCTTTTGTTCGTTTGAAATACTTTAATCATGAAGAATATAAAGGTTCCAATTCCAAAGGCTATACCTATTGGATATGCAATTGATGGAGCAATCTTAAAGCCTTCTGGAGCAATTAGGATATAAGTAACTGTCACAGAGGTCATGAACGCTGCAGGTAATGAAGCAATCCAGTGGAACTTACCTTGTTTCATGAGATAAGAAGCACTTGCCCATAACATAATCATAGCTAATGTTTGATTTGCCCATGCAAAATATCTCCAGATGATGCCAAAGTCTACGAAACAAAGTGCTGTTCCAACGATGAATAATGGAATCGCAATAAAGAATCGATGAATAAATTTTGTTTGTTTAAGATTGATTGCATCGGCTATAGCGAGTCTTGCACTTCGAAAGGCAGTATCGCCAGACGTGATAGGACAAGCAACAACACCTAGAAGAACCAAGAAGCCACCAAAGGTTCCAAGTAAAGAGACACTGATTGTACTTACAACGACTGCCGCTGAACCGGCTCCGGATAATGACTCTGTATCGCCAAAGAATGCAATGGCTGCAGCTGCCCAAATGAGAGCGATAATACCTTCAGCGATCATTGAGCCGAAGAATATTCGACGGCCAAGTTTTTCGTTAGGTAAACATCGAGCCATGATGGGTGATTGAGTTGCATGGAAACCACTAATTGCGCCACAAGCGATCGTAATGAAAAGATATGGGAAAATTGCTTTTCCACCTGGGTGAAGATTTGTCAGTTGGATTTCTGGAATAGTATAACCTTGAGCAAAAACAGCAATTATTATTCCAAAAGCCATAATTATTAAAACGGCTCCAAATATTGGGTAAATTTTTCCGATGATTTTATCAATAGGTAAAACTGTTGCCAACATATAATAAAGGATGATAAATGCAACCCATGCCATACGAGGTACACCGGTCATGTTCTCTAATATACCGGCAGGTCCGTTAACAAAAACAACACCAACTAAAATCAATAATGCTACAGAGAAGATACGCATTACATTTTTAGCAGTTGTGCCAAGATAACGACCAATGATTTCAGCAACGGTTTCTCCACCGTGACGAACGGATAACATTCCGGCAAAATAATCATGTGTTGCGCCGGCGAAGATGCAACCTAGTACAATCCAGACAAATGCTGTTGAACCCCAATAAGCTCCAGCTACGGCGCCGAATATAGGCCCAAGACCTGCAATGTTTAAAAATTGAATTAAAAAGCCTTTTTTCCAATCGAGTGGCATGTAGTCAACACCGTCGTTCATTGCAATTGCAGGTGTTGCTCTAGATTCATCAATGCCAAATATTTTTTCTACGATTTTTCCGTAGAAGATGTACCCAAGAATAAGTGCTACTACTGATAATAAAAACGAAACCATAAAATTTTCCTCCCATATGTTATTTAACTAGGTCCATTTAATCGTTGGATGGGTATGAAACACTAGTTAAATACGATTAATATGATATAATCATAAGGCATAAGGACTAAAAATAAACGTTTATCCGTTGATGAGTATAAAGCCGAATCTAAACGGTTTATATCAGGAGTTAAACGGTAGGGAGAATTATAATGAATGATGACCATAACTTGATTGACAATTCGGAGATTTTTTCAAATAGTAGCAAAAGGATTTCGTTCAAACAAATAGTAGTCGGTTCAAGCGACTATGATAGGGAGCTCGCTTTAAGAGATTTAATATTAAGAAAACCAATAGGTCGTACTATATTTGATGATCCGCTTGATTTAGAAGTAAATGATTACCACCTTGGCATGTATAGCAATGAAGATTTAATTGGAATTCTTATTCTCACAAAATTGACAGATGATATTGTTAAGATGAGACAAGTAGTAGTTGATTCGGACTATCAAAAACTAGGATATGGAAGAGAGATGATTCGCCGCATTGAAAAAGTAGCAAAAGAGTTAGGCTATAAGAAAATAACGCTACACAGTCGTAAACACGTAGAAGCGTTTTATAAGCAGTTGGGATATGAAACGATGGGTAAGGAGTTCATTGAAGTTGGGATGCAACATGTTGAAATGCAAAAAGATCTGGTTTGACACGATTTGGTTTTAGCTAGGAAACTATCAAAGAATCTAATTGAATGGCGGAATAAATGTAGAGGCTAGTGATTAAGAAATATTTAGCAAATTTTTAAAAGCCCTTATATTTCGTCGACTTATTGGAATCTCAACATCATATCCTTGTACTTTTACAACGTAGGTATTATTAAACCATGGAATAACTTCAGCAATTAAATCTAAGTGAATCATATAGCTTCGATGACATCTGAAAAATGAATAACAACTGAGTATATCCTCATAATGAGTCAAAGACTCAGATGAAATGAAATCACCTTTTCTAGTATGAAGATGAGTTTCACCTTCTTTGGTTTCTACATAAGCTATATCATTAGGATTGACCAAATGAATACGATCATTTTTCCAAAGAGGTAATCTTGTAGTTGCATTATCTTTGTAACGTTGATTCAGCAATTGCTTAAGTGCTTGATTGTCTCTTTCTTGTTGATTGGTCTTCATATATTTGCGATTTTCAGTTACTTCAAGAAGACGAGAAATCGTTGTTTCAAGCCTGTCGTTGGTGATTGGCTTGAGCAGATAGTCAATGGCATTTACTTCAAATGCGCGAATAGCATATTCATCATAGGCGGTTGCAAAGATTATATAAGGTGGTTTTCTTAAACGAATAAGTGCTTCTGCTAACATAAAACCATCCAGTTCAGGCATGGAGATATCTAGAAAAACTGCATCAACATCATGAAGAAGAATATATTCAAGTGCTTTCTTAGGATTGCTGAACTTACCCTCAATGTGGAGTGCTGGATAGTTGTTTAAGAGAAATTCGAGCTCGTCAAGAGCTGGCTGCTCATCATCGATTAGTAAAACTTTTATCATAACTGCTCCTTCCCTAATTTGATGGCGTATCAAGTTTGACACTACCTAATTTGAGTTTATCAAGTGGGATATAAATGACAATTTTAGTCCCTGAATCAGTTTTTACAGAGATGTCAACAGTGGTATCATATATGAATTTAATCCGATTGATAACATTGGCTAAACCAATACCACTGATTCTATCTGAAGATTGCAATATATCATTCAGACGTTGAGTTTCTATTCCAGTACCATTATCTTCAACAGTGATACACACATATTTAGGCGTTTTGGTAACAGTTATTTCAATTATACCACCACTGGATTTTTGAGCTAAACCATGTTTGAGAGCATTCTCGACAAGTGGTTGCAGTATAAGTGGCGGTACATCACAATCAATGCTGCTATCAATATTATAGATAACTTCTAAACGATTCGAAAACCTAGCTTCCTCTATATCTAAAAAGTTACGAATATGTTCGATTTCTTTTTCCAAAGGTATGAAGGGAGTATTCGTTTTAAAACTGGTTCTTAAATAAATACTAAGCTTTATCAATAGATCTCTTGCTTTAAGAGAATCTGTTCGACAAAATGAAATAATAGTATTTAGAGCATTGAATAGAAAATGTGGTTGAATTTGTGCTTGCAAAGCTTTTAATTCAGACTTAGCTAACAATTCTTCCTGATACGTCAATTGGCTAAGCTCGATTTGAGTAGAGAATAGATAAGCAAGGCCTTTTGCCATTTCAATGTCAGAGAGCGAAATACTGTTTTTATTTGGTTTATAGAGTTTTAGGGTACCTATAATGTTTTCTTTCATAAAGAGCGGAGCAACAATTGCAGATTGGAGTTTACAATTTTTCTCATTACATTCCATATCTTGTTTCTTATTGGAAATTACATAAGTACCTGTCAATAATGCCTGTTTAGTTGATTTGGTGTGAATAAGTTCATTAGCGTGATGATGACTGGAACCTAGGCCTACGTGGGCAAGTATACGGGTTTTATTAGTAATGGAAACAGCATTTAGATATCCTATGTTATAAATGATCTCACAAGCTTTCTGTGCAGAACGTTTGTTTAGACCTTTTCGCAAAATAGGTAATGTTTGAGAAGCTATCTTAAGGGCAAGACCCGCTTTAACCGCTGCATTGTATTCGGTTTCTTCATGGATCTGTTCTATTAAGAGTATAAAAACACCTGTTCCAAAAGCATTTATAAAAGCCATTGGTAAAAATATTATTTCAACTAAGATTAAGGCTTCTGAAAAAGGTCTTGCAATCAGAAGGATCATAGCCATTTGAACAGCTTCAATGATGATGGTAAGACTGGCACCATATAACCATTTGTTTTTTTGTTTGAAAATATAGGGTTTAGCATATCCGGCCATGATACCGCCAATAATGGTGCTAAGGCCACATGCAAACGCTGTAAAACGACCTGTGGGTAAAAGCATTCTGTGAATTCCAGCAATTAAACCGGCAAGAAAACCAACAATAGGACCACCAAATAAGCCAGCAATGATAACTCCAATGGATCTTGAATTAGCGATGGCACCATTAACCGGAATGCCGGAATAGGTTCCAATAATTCCTAAAACTCCAAAGATGACAGAGAAGATAAGCTTATCATATATTGACATTTTTTCTTTCAATAAGTAACCTTTAATAAAACCTGAACGGCTTAGAAAAAAGGCGACAAGAACAATAATTCCTAGTTTATTAAATAAACTACTTAACAAATCTAATAACATAAAACCTCCTAGATATTACATCTAACGTAGATTAATTATAACAGAATATTTATAGTTTGACTGTTAAAATTTCTGTTGAAGTGAAAATATCGCAAGCTCAGATCTTGTGATATTGCTATAAATGGAATCAAACATATGATAAAATAATAGTAATACATATAATAAGTATTATACGTATTATACGTAAATACCAGCAAGTGTACGTATAGTTTCTGCATCATTCCTCCGGCGTGGCGCATCTCCTTACGTACACTAACAATGATTCACTTTATAGGAGCCAGCTATACAAGGAGGGTTTATGATAGTTATTGCGACATTTAGTTCATCTATTAAAAAATATATTGATCAATATTATTCTGATAGAAGTATAAATCAAAAGACTAAAAAGGATGAAAATATCCATTTAGGCATAAATGATGAAGTTGAAGTTGAAGATGAAGTTGAAGTAATAATTTTGGATATAAAAACCGGCATTAAGAATTTAGTCCCGGAAGTATTGAATTCAATTAATATTCTCATCTCATATGAACTATCAAATAGTGAAGCAGATTTATTAAAAGACTTAAAGGCTGTTATTGTTCCGATGACAGGTCTTGAAGGATATGATGAGGACTACTTCAAAGCCAGAAGCATACCTATTTATAACTCTCATTGCAATGCTCCCTATGTTGCTGAAAGAGGCATGGGTATTTTGATGACATTGGCGGGTAAAATTATTGTTCACAGTAATAGTCTTAAAAAAGGGAATTGGATACGTAGTGGCGAGGCAGGTCGATGGACAACATTAAGAAATAAAAAAATCGGTATTTATGGTTATGGTCACATTGGTAAAGCTTTTGAACAAATGGTATTACCATTTAGCTCTGAGATTTATATCATAAACAGACATAAACAGCATCCGAGTTATTTAAACCAAGTGGATAATCTGGAAGACTTAACCAAACAAGTGGATATCCTTTTCATTGCTGTACCGGGAAATAAACATACATTCAATACAATTGGAATCAATGAACTTCGACATATGAAAAATGGTTTTGTTATAAATGTAGGAAGAGGACCTGTCGTTAATCAAGAAGCATTATTAGAAGTGCTTGAAGATCATTCATTAGCTGGATATGGCTCAGATGTATGGTATAATTACCCTGAGAAGAATGAAAAGCTGAATCCGTCGGATGTTGATTTGTCAAGATTTGAGCATGTTGTGATGACGCCTCATAATGCATGGAACTTTGACGGACCCAAAAACCTAGTGAAAGAAGAAATTGTCGAACATTTAAAATTGATTATGAGTTGGAGATAGAATTTTGAGCACTACTATTAAAGATAAATAATAAACAAAGGCAGTTTCAAATGAAACTGCCTTTGTTTATTATTTGTTGATTATATTGAAAAAATCATTAGATATTATAGCTTGCTATAAGCAACCGCTATTTGTCCACCAACTTTTGCATTGTTATAGACAAGTTCAATGTTGGATACTAGACTGTCGCCACCCGTATTGTCTTTGATTTTTGACAATAAAAAGGGTGTAGTTTCTTTACCTTTGATTCCTAGCACTTTTGCTTCAGCTAAAGCATCTTTAATCGCTTTATTGATTACGGCTACATCCATGCCTAGGTGTTCAGGAACAGGGTTACCAATCACCATACCACCTTTGATTTCTAAATCCCACTTGGCTTTCATTGCATTTGCAATTTCCTCAGGAGTATCAACGCGATAATCGGATTGAAAACCACTTTTACTGGTATAAAAAGCTGGGAACTCACTCGTTTGATAAGAAAGAACAGGAACGCCTAAAGTTTCTAGATATTCAAGTGTTAAGCCAATATCCAAGATGGATTTCACACCAGCACAGATAACTGTTACATCCGTGTTAGCGAGTTCAGTTAGGTCGGCAGAAATATCAAAAGTTACTTCAGCACCTTTATGGACACCACCAATTCCACCTGTTACAAAAACTTTTATGCCAGCTAAATCAGCGCAAATCATAGTCGTTGCAACAGTCGTTGCACCATTGAGCTTTTTGGAAATGACAATGGGTAAATCGCGTCGAGACACTTTAAGGATATCTTTTTCTTTACCCATAAATTCAAGTTCATCTTCAGTTAAACCGATTTTAATACGACCTTCAATAATTCCAATGGTTGCAGGAATAGCACCTTGGTCTCGTACAATATTCTCGACATTTCTAGCCGTTTCAACATTTTGTGGATAAGGCATACCATGTGAAATAATAGTAGATTCTAGTGCAACGACTGCTTTGTTATTACGAAGTGCTTCTTGTACCTCTGGGTGAATGTCGACATATTGATTCAATATTTCTTTTTTCATAGTTCCTCCTATTAAGTAAATCATTGTTAGTGTAGGTTAAGGATATGCGCCACGCCGTAGGAATGGTGTAGAAACTTTACGAACACTTGCTGGCATTTATGTGTAAAGTAAATCATTGTTAGTGTCAGTTTACAATTGATTCAAAATTGTATGTATGTTCATGTTTGGATTAACTGTTTTCTCGCTTTCGAGTGCGATTCGTGCTGCAATTGAGCCAATATTAATTGATTCCTTTAGAGAGTGATTGCAGTAAAAACCATAAGTGATTCCTGCAGTAAAAGCATCACCAGCTCCATTTGCGTTTTTAATGGTGGTAGGATAGGGGGGAATAATCTGCAGTTTATGATTCGATAAGTAGGCAACACCCTTTTTGCCAAGCGTTATCATTGGTGAGACAACACCTAATTTTTCGAATTCCAAAAGGCCCAATAATATATCTTCATCATTTTGCATTGATTTATCAAGCAGTACTTCAGCTTCTGCAAGATTTGGTTTTATACAAAAGATTTTATTCAATAGCTGAGTGATTTTTGACGCCTTTGCCGCACTTACTGTATCCACAATGAACTTTGTATTAATAAAAGTTTGAACTAAATACTCTAGAACTTCTTGTTCCAAATTAGTATCAAGGATAACAAAAGAACTGTTTTTAATGAGATCTTCATTTTTCTTGATATAGCTAATGTCAATTTCTTTTGTGATTGACATATCATTTAAGGCAACAATCATATCTCCAGTCTCATCTAGAATAGAAAGATACGTTGATGTTGGTTTAGCAAGCAATTGTTTCATGTAATGAGTATCAACACCGGAACGAGTTGTTTTCTCAATTATTTGACTTCCATACAAGTCTTTGCCAACAGCTGATAATAGCTTGATATCTAAACCTAATAGAGCAAGGTTCTCAGCTATATTTCTTCCTACACCACCGGGGGAAGTTGATATTCTACCGGGATTTGAATCTTTTAATAGTAAAGCTTTGTGTGGAACTCCTAATATATCCATATTTGATCCACCAATAACTAAGACATAGTGTTCAGGTTCAATGATATAACCTTTTCCTTTGATAATGCCTTTTTTAGATAAGTTGGAAATATGTACAGCGACACTAGAGCGTTCAATGCCTAGGATGTCAGCTAATTCTTGTTGCGTAATCATTGGGTTCGATTTAATGTAGTCTAAGATTTCCTGTTCGCGAAGTGTCATATTAGCTCCTGTCTTTGAATAAACATATGCGTAGTAAGTAATCAACTGTTTAATTGTATTCTAAAGCATATGACTGAATAATACAAGTTAAATTTTAAGAATTACTTTATACAATAATTATTAATCTCCATTGAATTATGTTATAATGATTAAAAAATAAGGGAGGAAACCCAATGATTTCACATAAAATGAAAGATCTTGTTGCAGGAAGTTCATTGATTCGAGCTATGTTTGAAGAAGGTAAGCGCCTTTCCGCAATCCATGGCATTGACAATGTTTATGATTATAGTTTAGGCAATCCAAACGTTGAACCGCCTGAGGTAATCAAAGAAGCTATCCGTGAAATATTAGATGAAGAATCACCTACTATGGTTCATGGGTACATGAATAATTCGGGATACGAAGACGTTAGAGAAGCAATAGCTAATTATACCAATAGTAAGCATAATACAAATGTAGCCAAAAACCACATCGTAATGACTTGTGGCGCTGCTGGTGGTTTGAATATAGTTTTTAAAACGCTTCTAAATCCAGGGGATGAAGTTCTTACTTTTGCGCCGTTCTTTGCGGAGTATCGCAATTATGCAAGTAATTATGATGCAAGCTTAGTTGTCGTACCTCCTAATACTGAAACGTTCCAACCTAATTTACAAGTATTCACTGACTACATTTCAGAAAAGACAAAGGTTGTCCTCGTCAATTCGCCTAACAATCCAACCGGTGTCATATATAACGAAGAAACACTCAGAGAACTAGCAAAAATTCTTGAAGACAAACAAAAGGAATACGGTCATAGCATCTTCCTTGTATCAGATGAACCTTATCGAGAAATTGTATATGATCAAGCCGTTGTTCCCTATTTGTTAAACTATTATGAGAACACAATTGTCGGTTATTCATATTCCAAATCATTGTCACTTCCAGGTGAAAGAATTGGTTACTTAGTTGTTCATCCCAATATCGAAGAAGTGGATAGTGTAATGGCATCCTTAAATGTAGCTAATCGAATCCTTGGGTTTGTAAATGCACCCTCATTATTCCAACGAGTTGTTGCTAGAACACTGGGTGCTGAAGTTGATGTGACAATTTACAAAAAAAACAGGGATGTTTTATATGATCATATTAGAAAAGTTGGCTTCGAAGCATTGAAACCAGAAGGGGCATTCTACCTTTTTATGAAAACACCAATTGAAGATGATGTGAAGTTTTGTGAAGATGCCAAAAAGTTTAATTTGTTGTTAGTACCCGGCCGAGCATTCGGTTGCCCAGGATATGTACGGTTATCTTACTGCATCGCATATAATCGTATAGTTAATTCGTTACCTGCATTTGAATCTTTGTGGGCCCTTTATCTTTAGAAGTTGTTTGAATTACATGTGCATTTGGTTCGACATATAGATTAAGCTTATTAGAAAAGAGCAGATGATCATTTAGTTTATGATTATCTGCTCTTATTATTTAGTTGAATAATGAATGATCAAGCATATTGAGAAAATGACAAGTCCGATATAAAAACGTAGCAGAAACATACTCACTTATATAAATGACTTATTTCAAATCCTCGATTTCGCTAAAAGTATATTCTTTTTCATCTTTTTCAGCGATACCTTCAATACTATTTAAAGCGAGGATGTAATACTCCTTTTGTTTCACGGAATCACCTAAGTTCTTATAAGCTCTGGCAACAGTTTCATAGCCGAAAGTCAAATCAAAATCACCAATTGAATGTTCAAGACATATCTCTAGAGAACGTTTGCCGTGAAGAAGAGCACTTTCACCCATGCCTAACAAATTGTAAACTCTTGATACTTGCCATTCGCCTCTTGCAAAATTGATGGGTTCTCCTATTTGCATCCAATGGAAAAGTGAGGTGTGTGCATTGTGGATCATTTCTATGTTTTCTTCATTAGTACGTACTCTGTAATCTATAAAATCCCAAGTTTTGTCAAAACAGTCAACAGCTAGTTGACGGTGCAAAACCTTCACATCTTTTTTAGTCATCATATTTATACCTCCTGAATCTTCCAAATTGAAAAAGCATAATATTCATTATTCTCAATGCTATTATTTTATCATATGTATGTGATAATTACAAAAAAAAACTAGCAATAAATGAAGGTAAAGATGGAGTAAGTGAACAGCATATAAACTTAGTTTGAACTTTATGTTAACACATAAGAAAATCCGTTTCATTTCAATAGTTTTCGTGATATGATATTGAATAAAACGGATGTCTAAGGGAGTTGGTATTTAGTATGATTTATAAGATTAACTCGGAAGCAGTTGGATTTATTGTATATGCGCTTCATTTGGGTGAAAAATTGTCCCTTGGGGAATTTGCGGAAACAAAGGAAATGGATGTTTTACAAGTTGTTAAATTGATGGCTTCTGAAGGTGGATTTCAAGCGGAACCTAAAGATGCACTTGCATTTTTCTTGTTTGAAGATCGAGCCAAAGCCTTTGTGAATGTATTACAAGTTGTTTAACAATGGATCACATATTTTGATATAAGTGAATATAATTCATTTATTCTATTGAACTAACTTTAAGAAGCCTGATTGTATTAGGTTTCTTTTTCGTTTGAATTTCTATAGATTTTGGCGCTTCAAACTCACTCAGACCCCGTAAGGAAATCTAACCAGTGATTCAAAGTCTCATGAGATAGGTCTTGTATCCTATCCTGGATAAGCGGCATAAACTCTGGGTTTGGAAAAGACTTGTTGCTTGAGTTGCAATAGATATTGATGCAACTTAACTTGGTGCTTTGGAGATTGAATTGGTCGTTCATATCGCCATAGGGAGTGTCTTTTGCCTTATTCTTTAATCTTTGGATCTGTTAGATTTAATCCATGCTGTTTGTGTGCTGAAAAACTGATATGTGATAATCTATACTGAAACTTTAAGTTATTTACTATTTAAATTTTAAATTAAATAGAATTCTAAGTTTTATTATAATTCATCTATTACAAAAAATGCCCTTAATACACCGATGTTTTCGCTAAGTTTCCACCCCTTATCATAATGCAGAATTAATACTACTCTTGCATCAAGCCTATATTCACCTCTATATGAATCAATTTCAACTATAGCAATATACTTTCTTCCGATAAAATCATAACCAGAATCAATTATTTCTAATCGTTCTATTTCTTCTTCTCTAAGTTGAAGAGTGCCATGATCGTAAATATCATCTGCATTTTCAGGATTAAGTATTGTTGTGTCCGAACCATCTATCGTTATACTGTTCTCTGTGATAACAGTCATTATAGTTTTGTCATCAGGCCTACTAGTAATATAAAAAAATATCACAAAACAATCACTATTAGAATTAAAATAAAGATATTTCTATTATTTTTTTGCATTTTTTACCTCCTCATTTTGAACTCTATATGAGTATAACATATATTGGCATTTGATTACTTTTAGTAAAAGTCAGTGTTGAATTTAGTTTAAGTTAAACTTCATTAACATTAGTCCAACCATAATTAAATATCTTGATTTACAGCAATAAAAAGCAAGTACGACATGAATATCGTACTTGCAAAAAACCTGTGATTTTTATGTGTTTTTTACCACTTAAATCATCTTTGCACCTCGTAACTGAACGGGTTGATTTCTGTTGAGGTGCTTCTATTTTTTCTTATGCGATTTGTTGTTTATCTTTTATGTTCAGTTTTGTATAAACATAACCGATATAGGTGATAATTATAACTGGTACATAAGTAAGAATGACACTTTTAGGTGTTAAGCCCTCTGTAATAGTTACTTCTCCCCATTCTAACCATATTCTTAGTGCAAGACCTATTAAATTTGAAAACAATATACCTAATAGAATTATTGCAGGTTTTCTTACTGTTACAGCACATAATACAAAACCAACCATAAAGAAGCAATAAATCATTGCCACATTAAATATTGAAAATTCATATTTCAACGGAAATATCCACATCGCTTCAAATACCATAAATAATAGCATAACTATTTTTATTGTTTTAACTTTTTTCTGTGAGATTGATTGAATTTCTAAAAATACTTTTTTCATGTATCACTCTCCCTTTCTTTTTCTATATTTATTATACTATACAAATATCGGTTGTCTATTCCTATATTGATATAGTCGAGTATCGCTGAAATCAGTCGCACTATCGACCAATAAGTGCTTTGCTTTTATCGTATCCTTTTCATTTGAGGATATTTGAAGCCATTTAAACAGTGTGGGTAATTTGCTAAATACTTGGTTGCAACGCCATCAGCGTATCTTTGCTCACGACTGTTTTCATGTATAGATGAACTTATTGACTTTAGTGATAGTAATTCACCAATATTGTCAAACAAGACTCTTTATGGCGACATAAGCCGAAATAAGTTTAGTCTTTACAACTATAGTAATTATTTGATATATTTAACAGACGGTTAAGTGTCGTAAGCAGTTAGAACAACTTATTTAATATACTCAAATAAAAGATAAAAGATAAAAGACAAAAGATAAAAGATAAAAGACAAAAAACAAAATCGAAAGAGGAGAAATTATGGTTTGGAATAAATTGAAACAGCAATTAGAAAGCTTTCTTAGCCCTTCTTTAAAGACCAAGCTTAGTTACCTAGCATCGGGATACCGCTATTTACCAGATAAGCCAATGCATAATTTCATTGTGATTGATAAAAAGGAAATCTTTAACATGAAGGATAAATCAACGAATGTTATATGGTATCAAACGGAACAGGATGTTAAAAATGATGATTCAATTATTATTGAAGTTTCAGTTGATGAGATTGAGGCAATTAGAAAAGCATCAAATAATAAGATTCCGGACGAGCGCTTAGCGATTATTGCTAGAGACAGAAAAATAGCTACATTAGCTAAAGATTTACTATCAGCACAACAAAATTTAGTGAAAACAGATTTTCAAAAAGTTGCTACTAGATTTTTATCGGATTCAATTGAGCACAGTTTAGATAGTGATGATATTCTGTTAAATGTGTTAGCAATTATTGACCGTAGAGTTGGTAAGAAACGTCTTCAATCTATGAATAAAGAAATGAAAATGAAACACCCTATCGTTCAGTATTTTTATCAGCTGAGAAGAACCGGATCTTAAGAAGGTGTTGATTGTGTTAACCTTGTTTATGATGTGGATATTGATTTGAGTTTCGCTCTTTTCCATGTTCCAGTGAATGTTAGAGAAAAGGCGATTGCCCCAGCTATTATATTACTAATTCCAATAGCGTACCATATATTATTCGTACCAATTGAAGGAATCAAAGCAAGGATATAGATAAGAGGCAGTCGAACAGCCCATAAGCGGCCTGCTTCTAGATACATGCTATATTTGGTGTGGCCGGAGCCGTTAAATAAACCAATAGAACAATTGAAAAAGCTAATACTCCATGTTGTTGATGCGAGCACCTTCAAATAGAAGGAACCCATTTCTAATACTTCTTCAGTCTGAGTAAAGATTCCAACTAATTCATAGCTGAAAACAGCTAATATTGTACAAGTAAATGTAAGAATAATCAGAGACATAATAATTGAGGATTTAAATGCATCCTTAATTCTAGATATATTATTGGCACCTAAATTTTGTCCGGTTACGGTTGAAAGAGCAGCACCAATTCCAATGGCAGGCATAAAAGCTAAACTGTTTAGACGATTCCCGATACCTACTGCGGTTACTGCATAGTCACCATAAGTTGCGATAACGCTGAATAATACAATGAAACCTAAAGAAACACCCGAATTTCCTATAGATGAAGGAATTCCTATGCGGATTAAATCTTTCATTTTATCTTTATCGATAACAAAACTCCATGGTTTAATATGGAGTTTGTTGGAACGGATGCCTAAACGATAAATACCGTATAGAGCGAAAGGAATCTTTGAAATAACTGTAGCAATTGCAGCACCTTCGATGCCTAAACCGAAGGTGAATATGAAAAGAGGATCTAGGACGATATTAAGTAGTGCACTTGAACCATTGATTAGTGTAGGTGTGACGGTATCACCTTGAGCTTGATTCAAGGAGAAGAATATATTCATAATAAAAAGAAAAGGCATTTCAATGAACAATATTCTTAAATAGCTAACACTATAGAAAAACAGCTCATCGGATGCATTCATGAGATGTAATATTGAGGGTGTCAATAGCCAGCCGACAATGCTTGAAAAAACACCAAATAGTATACCGAATATATATAATTGTTGAGCTGTTATCCTTGCATCTTCCGGTTTTTGAGCGCCGATATATTGAGAAACAATGGAACCACCGGCAATGGAGATACCCATGGCAATTGAGAATGCTAAAAATGAAACGGGCCAAACAAAATTAATGGCAGCAACTTGAATATCGCCAAGTTTTGAAACCCAAAAAGCATCACCCAAATTATAGAGTGAACCAATGAAGTTGTTTAACATGATTGGAATTGCTAAGGTGAGAATTGCTTTATATAAAGAGCCATGAAGGATTAGTTGTTCTTTTGAATTTTTTTTCTTGTCTTGCACCATCTTTGACCTCACTTTATGAATTTATTTTAATCATATATTATCATATTTTTCAATCTAATCCTATCTTTTGTCTGTAATCTCTTAGCATGGTGACTCCATAAGTCGAAGCCAAATTAAAAATTCATTAAAAACATTGTTCGATTACATTATAACTGATAGAATAAGATAAGAATATTTAAAAGGAGTCAATATGGGAAAGATTCAATGGAAACCTGGTAATATGATCTACCCACTACCAGCAGTAATAGTAACATGTGGTGAAAACGAAGAAGAGTACAATGGTTTGACAGTTGCTTGGACGGGTACAATATGCACTAATCCACCAATGACTTATATATCAATACGACCATCTAGACATTCATATGAAATCATCAAGAAACAAGGTGGATTTGTTATTAATCTAACGACTGAAGATATGGCATTTGCGACGGATTATCTAGGCGTACGTTCTGGTTCAAAAGAAGATAAGTTATCAAAAATGAATTTAGATTATGATATTGGAGAAATAATTAAAGCTCCATTACTCAAAAAGAGCCCAGTATGCATAGAGTGCAGAACAACTGAGATTAAAGAATTAGGTTCACATCATATGTTTATGGCGGAAGTAGTAAAAGTGCATGTTGATGAATATCTACTAGATGCAAACAATAAATTTCATTTAGAACAGAGTAAGCCTATTGTGTATAGTCATGGCAACTATTTTGGGCTTGGTAAACATCAAGGGAAATTTGGATACTCAGTAGAGAAAAAGAAGAAAAAAATCAAAAAGGACAATAGAAAGAGGAAGCAATAAGTATGTGAGAATACGAGTGTTGTAAGTACCTGTGTCGTTGGTGAAGCTTGCTGTTATAATGGCACATGTGAAGAAAATCCAGGTGCAAGAACGCTGTTTAAACATGGCGGAGTGATGAAGATATGTCTTGAGGTTTTAGAGGGCGTATCAACGGCTAGACCACCTGCTGAAGGAAGGACCTTAATGATATGAAAGTTGGTATGAAAGAATATGGTTCGAACACAGCATCTCATGATAAATCATTGGTGTATGAATATTTAGACGCACTAAATATTCCATTTGAAAGTTATAAACATGAACCGGTATTTACAGTAAAAGAAGCAGATGAATTAGATATTCATATGGAAGGACAATATTGTAAAAATCTTTTCTTAAAAGATAAAAAGGGTAAGCATCATTATTTGGTAATCATGCCACAATGTCAGCAGTTTAGATTTAAAGAATTGGAAACAGAACTTAACGTAAGTAAACTGTCTTTCGGATCTAAAGAGAAACTATTCGAATTACTTGGTGTTTCACCTGGTTCTGTGGGTGTATTTGGACTTATCAATGATGAAAAAGCACAAGTTCAGGTGATTATCTCAAAAGAGTTTGATCCTACTAAGAACATAACATTTCACCCTAATAGCAACGATGAAACATTGAGCTTAACTTATCATGATTTTATGAAATTTTTAGGATCCAGGAACAATCAATTAAGATATTTATAGGAGGTATCAGATGAAAAAAGCAGGTAGAATAATTGGTGTCACTAGTTTGGTTATAGTTGGAGTTAATGCTGTTTTTGGTTTGTTTAATTATAAGAAAGCTAAAGAGTTACATAAGACGAAGGATATTGCAGTTACTTTTGGGGAAGAAGCAATTGACATGAGTGAATTGCTTAAAAAACAGGAGATAGGAGCAATGTTTTCTAGTATGACGCTTGATTTCAGTAATTGTAAAGAGAGCGACGAGCCATATGAAATTGAACTGTATGCTAAGTTTACAGGAATTGAAATTATTGTGCCAGAAGGTTGGTATGTGGAATCAAAAGGGAAAATTGCAATGGCGAGCATTGAAAATTACACGGCAACTTACGAAGATGAAAAAGCAAGCGTTATCCTTCATTTTAATGCATCTTTTTCGGGTATAAGCATTAGGAACGTAAAGTATTCATAAAAGGAGGCATTGAATGTACTATACTGATAAAAAAAGAGATGAATTGGTAGAACTTGCAACGGCAATAGAAAAAGGTTTTACAGGTCCTCATCAATACTACAAAAGATTTATTGCAGTTAATGCATTTAAATATAAGAAACAACTAGACATTCCAAAAACTAAAGAGTTTATGATGTTCATGAAAGACAACACTAAAATATTTTCACCTTTTAGAGCGAACACTTTTGTATTAGGCTCTCTTTTACAATTAGGCTATAAAAAGCCTGAAAGAACATTTTTACGGATTCGTGATCATTTGGACTTATTGAAAGCAAATGGATTTAAGAAAAGCCAGTATCTTCCAATAATGAGTTATACGCTAGATGCGCTCTTATTTGATGATAAGATTCAAGATATGGCCATCCAAACAGAAAGTTATCGTGTGTCAGTTGTTAAAAAAGCGAAAGAGGTTTATGATCAAATGAAAATCAAACATCCTTGGATTACAGGTGGTGATGATTATCCTTTAGCGCTTTTGATCGCACATGGCGGTAAGAGTATTGACCGTGTAGAGGCTATCTATAGTGGTTTGCATGATAAAGGACTTAAAAAAGGGAATCAATTACAAAGTTTGTCTAATATTCTGTCTTTGTCAAATGACGAAGAATATGTATTGATAGATAGAGTTATTGAGTTGATTGAACGGTGTCATAAAAATGGCTTTAAAGTGAATTCAATAATGTATCCTGGAATTGGTTTGATAGCATTAGTTGAGAATGATCAAAAAAATATGTCTAATGTTATTGAAGTGACAAGAGAACTTAAGAAAACCAAGAAATTCAAATGGTTAGAAAAAAACTTGTTATTCATGTTTGCAGTAACCATTGTAGCTGAAGACATTAAACAAGAACTAAGCATAAAAACAATTCATGAAACAACATTAAATATTACCATTGAACAAATAGTAATGGCACAAACAGCAGTTATGCTTGCAGCAATTACGGCAAGTACGGCTGGAGCAACGACTGCAACTTAATAAATCAACAAAAACGATTGTCAACCGAATATTAATTTTGGTTGACAATTTCTTATTGTCCGATTATAATACATTTAGAAAAGACAAAAAGGGAGATCTATATGAAACCACAATTAAAAGAAATGATTCTAATCAGTATATTTGCGGCTTTAATGGTAGTAGGAGCAAAACTTAGCATTCCAACACCTTTTGGTGTGCCTTTAACATTCCAATTGTTTTTTGCAATTTATGCAGGTTTGTTGCTAACAGCTCGAAATGCATTGTTCTCACAGCTTATTTACATTTTATTAGGATTAATCGGACTTCCGGTATTTGCATATGGTGGTGGCCTGCCCTACATATTTAATCCGACCTTTGGATATATCTTAGGATTTGCATTGACTGCATTTGTTATTGGTTATCTTATGAATGGCATGGTAGAAATCAAATTAACGAAAGTTCTAATCATTTGTTTAATTGGTTATGTATTGACATACATCGTTGGTAACGTATACTTCTATCTAATAAAAAACCTATATCTAGATGCGCCGATAACCTTGTTGAATATATTTACTATAATGATTCCTTATATGATTAAAGACTTAGTCTTATTAGTAACAGCAGCGTATTCAGCTACAATAGTAATCCCGGTTCTTAGAAAAGCCGGACATATTACAGTGCGTAAGCAAATTGCAATAGATTCATGATGAGTGCATCAAAAATGAACATGATGATTTTCATTTACCGTAATAATTAGGCAAAAGCATAGCTACATATAAAAGCTTAACTACATATAAAAAGATTAGCTACATATAAAAAGCAGGGTTATCAGAACTTATGATAACCCTGCTTTTTATATGTTGTGAACAATTCAGTCTGAATATAGATTGTTTTGAACCATTTAATCTAAATATAGATTGTAAATGAAAATCTTGCCACTATCATAAACATCTAAGTACAACGTTATGTAAGAGGATTTGAAAGTGCTTAAATCAATAGTAACAAGAGAACTGTTTTCGGTAATGGTATAAGTTTTAACGGCTGACGTAGTTTTTGCTTTTGAAATTGTCGTTACATTTCCATCAAACACAGATAATGTATTGTTCGCATTCGCCTCTTCTTGAACAATTCGAATAATGAATTTATCGTAACCATCAATGGGTAGAGTAAGCAATGAATGACTAGCTACGTCTTCATTGCCAAGATGCACGTAAACATCAGGCTTTACCGCATTTGAGATACTAGCACTTGCGATGACATCAACATAACAATCATTTTCGCCAAGAGCATAAAAGGAGGCGTCTTTAAGAGCGTATAGTTTACCGTTAACAACCGCTGGATTATCAACGACTCCAATGGCAACGGCTGTTGCTTCGTTGATAGCGCCAAGATTTATTAGATATTGAGCGAGAGATGTATTGCTGTTTTTATATAATGTTGTTAGTGCATCATAAGATAATTTCGCAATGTGAGAACGGATAAAGGTCTTATTGGTATAAGTTGATGTTGAACTTATTAAACCTATTGATTTTCCTTTGTCCAAAGATTTACTCCATACAAAATCACCCTTTGCATCACTATAACCTAAACTCCGAAGTAAAAACGTGACATATTGAGTCGCATCCATTGAATCGTTGCTTCCAAATAGTGTCGCTGAAATACCATTTGTCAAACCCTTCGCTTTAGCATAGTTCACATAACCGCGAGCCCAATCAGGCACATCTTTAAAGACAGTTGAATTGTTTGATAGGGTCAGTGCTTCCTTTTCTTTACCTAATAGACGAACCAACATGACAATACCTTCAATTCTAGTCGGAACTCGATTAAGTTCAAATCCTTTGTCTGAACCGACAAATATGCCGAGTTCTTTAAGCTTCAAGGCGTAGTCATAATTCGCATCATCTGAATCACTAGCGGATATGGGAGTTAGGAACAGTGTGGTCATAAGAAGTGTAGAGATTATTAGTCTTCCTAATTGTTTGATTGTATTTGTCTTTCTTGAAGATTTCATTTTTACCTCCATCGGAATTAATAATTGTCTATATTAGAATTCTGTATATGACTCTATTATATCAGAAAAGAGGATAGTGAGGTTTATGAAATGAATGTATAGTTATTCGTGTTAATCTGTCAACGACTATTGAAAATGTCCCATAAATATGCAAACATTTGCACCATCTGCAATGGTGCATTTTTCATGTTGGAATTACCATTTAATTGCTTGTGAATTAACATTTAAATCAAAGGAATCAAT
>Ga0314774_1000630_pt1 | contig 26477 bp, 14 predicted proteins | sample MetaGCBIA2018_FD_204515 | JGI IMG/M metagenome (GOLD analysis project Ga0314774, IMG submission 204515) | Cryopeg brine microbial communities from Beaufort Sea near Barrow, Alaska, United States - CBIA 2018 | ecosystem: Environmental > Aquatic > Marine > Coastal | place: USA: Alaska | collected...
GAGGTGTTTGACATTCATAATGATTTTCATCCTTTCATCATGAACGTTTTCTGGCCTTTTTGTTCAGACTCATTTTATGTTAGAAACACGATGGTCTCTTCAGACTCATTTCGTATTGGAAGAGGCTACTCTTTGACAATATTCTTAAAAACCGTTATAGTGTCGAAATTTAACTAATTTCTATAATCCAACAGAGGACAATCATGGTCCGCACCAACAATCTCAAGGTTACCAATGTCTCGCCGATTATCACACCGGATGAGTTGAAACAGGTCTTCCCCGTCTCGGAAAAATCGGCCGAATTTGTCACCCACTCCCGCGCCGCAATCCAGAATATTCTTTTGAATCGCGATTCGCGCTTGATGGCGGTCGTCGGTCCTTGCTCGATCCACGATCCGGAAGCGGCGACCGACTATGCCCGCAGGCTGGCAAAATTAAGCAAGGAGATCGACGACCAGATCCTCGTGGTGATGCGAACCTATTTTGAGAAGCCCCGCACAACCGTCGGCTGGAAAGGGTTGATCAACGACCCCGACATGAACGGTTCTCACCAGATTTCCAAGGGACTCGGTGTTGCCCGACGTCTCCTCTGTACCATAAATGAGCTCAGGCTGCCAGTCGCCACCGAGATGCTCGACCCGATCACACCGCAGTACATGGCCGACCTCCTCAGCTGGGGTGCCATCGGTGCCCGGACCACCGAATCGCAGGTCCACCGCGAGATGGCCAGCGGCCTCTCCTTCCCGGTCGGATTCAAGAACGGGACCGACGGCAGCCTGCAGATTGCCCTCGACGCCATGCAGGCGGCACTGCATTCACACAGCTTCCTTGGCATCAGTCGTGAAGGACGGGCGGCTATTGTCACGACCACCGGCAATCAGGATGTTCACATCGTGCTCCGCGGCGGGAACGCCGGGCCGAACTACAGTCTGGCTGACATCACCGACAGCGCCGAGCGTCTCGACAAGGCCGGCATTAAGACCGGCATCATGGTCGACTGTAGCCACGCCAATGCCGATAAAAACCACGAAAAACAGGTCGGGGTACTCGATAGCGTCATGGCTCAGATCAAAGACGGCTCAAGCACGATCGCCGCAGTGATGATCGAGAGTAATATTGAGGCTGGCAACCAACCGATGTGCGCCGACCCGACCGACCTGAAATACGGCGTCTCGATCACCGACAAATGTGTCGACTGGGGCACCACAGAAACCATGCTTCGCAACGCTCATGCCATCTTGAAAGAGCGTGGCGGACGTTCCATATAAGCTGAGAATCCTATGACATCAACCGAGCAGAAACAAGAGTCAGCTCCCAACTGCTGACCACCAAAAGCGCCGCCGGGAGCGGCGCCCGATAGTGCAACAGTTGAAGCCTGCTGCCCGCCATCGAAACCCGACCATCTGCGTGAGCTGCCGGGATACCGCCTCTGCCGCTACGTCTGCGGCTGGATCGAAACCCCGGCCGGCGATCTGCCGCAAGTCACCACACAGCTGCAATTCATCGACAGCGCCGGCCACTGGGCGATGCGCTGGGGTTTTGGGCGGAGTCATTACTCTGTCACCCCCGGCCTCTATGCCATCGGCAACCCGACCCCGGATTCTGAAGTCCTCGTCTCAGCCAACTATAAACTGAGTTTCGACCTGCTGCGTCGTGCGGTCAACGGCCTGAGCCTCTGGATTCTGGTAATCGACACCAAAGGGATCAATGTCTGGTGTGCGGCCGGCAAAGGGACCTTCGGCACCACCGAAATTGTCAATCGGGTTGAGGTGACCAAGCTTTCACAGGTTGTCACCCATCGCCGCCTGATTCTGCCGCAGCTCGGCGCCCCGGGGGTCGCCGCGCATGAAGTCCGTAAACAGTGCGGGTTCAGCGTCATCTACGGGCCGGTTCGGGCGACCGATATCAAACAGTTTCTGACCTCCGAGAAGCTGGCAACCCCGGAAATGCGCCGGGTCACCTTCTCCACCCGGGATCGCTTCATTCTGACCCCGGTCGAACTGACCGTCTTCTGGAAAAATGTTCTCTGGTCCGCCCTGATCCTCTTTGTTCTCGGCGGGATCGGGCCGTCAATCTTCTCCATCAGTGCGGCCTGGAGTCGCAGCAGCAACGCCATTCTGATCGGACTGATCGGCCTGATCAGCGGGGCGGTCCTCACCCCGACCCTGCTCCCTTGGCTGCCGGGGCGCGCTTTTGCCTTAAAAGGGGCGGTCGCAGGAGTTGCGGCCAGCACTCTTTTATTAATCAGCTCCGGCCCCTATAGCTTCGGTGCCGGGCTCGCCACCCTGTTCAGCCTCACCGCCGTTGCCTCCTTCGCCGCTATGAATTTCACCGGTTCGTCGACCTACACCTCGCCGAGCGGAGTCGAAAAAGAGATGCGTATCTCGATTCCACTTCAGGTCTGTTCACTTTTTCTGGCTGGCGGCATCTGGATCTGGACCGCTTTTTAAGGATTGATGGCCTAGCCATCTCATCAAGCTTTTTGCGAATGCATCAAGGATTGTATCATGTCCGAATTGAAATATCTCAAAGGGGTGGTCACCCTGCAATACGATGAACCGACCTGCATCGGCTGCGGGATGTGCGCCACGGTCTGTCCGCATGGGGTGTTTGTTGTCGAAACAAAAAAAGCCCGCATTATTGATCGCGACCGCTGTATCGAATGTGGTGCCTGCGCCAAAAATTGCCCGGTCGAGGCGATCAACGTCAAAGCCGGGGTCGGTTGCGCCAGCGCCATCATCTACGGCTGGATCACCGGCAATGAACCGAGTTGCGATTGTGAAGGGGGGAGCAGCTGCTGCTGACCACAAACACAATCCGACAGACTCAAAAAGAGCCTGCCGGACCTGAAATTAAAAAGTATAAAAGCTATGAACGTTCAGACTTGCCCTACTCACCGTGAGAGTAATTCTCGACCTCGATCTTCAGATCATCAACATTGACCAACGTCACCGCATCTCCCTCTTTCTCATACCGGAGAACCCCCTGATCGACCCATTCCAGAATTTTCTCTTGCGATATGCCAAATTTGGATGCGGCGTCTTCAGGACTATACCAAGTTTTATACAAGGCCATTGGACCCTCCTTTCCTCTACGTTAAGTATAGCCGAAGCTTTTCTCTTTACAAGTTTTACAGGGCAATTTAAGTTAACCTTAAGGAAAAATCTTTCACTCAAAACTTGTACATAGTAGGGTCTGTTTTTTTATTATGAGTTATTCCATCCTCGTTATCGATGACACCAATCCGATCCGGAAGCAGATCCTTCACACCCTGCGTGGTGCCGAGCTGTTCGACAACTATTTTGAAGCCGCCAACGGTATTGAAGGTTTCAAGATTCTTCTGAGTGAAAAGATCGACCTTATCCTGTGTGATGTCGAGATGCCAGGGATGGATGGCTTTAAATTTTTAAACATGGTCACCTCCCGCAAGGAGTTGCGCGATATTCCGGTGCTGCTGTTAACCAGTCACAATGAACTCGAGACCAAAATCCGGGGGTTAGAGCAGGGAGCCAGCGATTACCTCACCAAGCCGTTCAGCCCCGAGGAGCTTCTGGCCAGGGTCAAGATCCACCTCAAGATCAAAATGCTGCAGGATCATCTCAAAGAGAGCAATCTGCGCCTGCTACAAATCTCCCTGACCGATCCACTCACCGAGCTGAACAACCGTCGGCATCTGATGGATACTTTGGAAAAAGAGTTCGAACGGTGTCAGCGATCCAACCACCCCTGTGCCTTTCTGATGATCGACCTCGACCATTTCAAGCGGGTCAATGATACTTATGGACACCAGCAGGGAGATGAGGTTTTGCAGGCGACCGCCAGAGAGATTAAACGCCAGCTGCGCCAATATGATACAGCCGCCCGTTTCGGCGGTGAGGAGTTCGCTCTACTTTTGCCTGAGACCACCCCGGAAGATGCGCTCATGGTCGCCGAACGATTACGGAAAAGCATCAGCGATATAAAGTTCAGCGGCTCAATATCCGAGCTGACTATCACCACCAGTATCGGTATCGCCACGCTGCCAGACAACAACATCGACTCGATTGAAGATCTGATCCGCCTCGCCGACGACGCTCTCTACACCGCCAAGGGCAACGGCCGCAACCGGGTTGAGATTACCCCTTTCTCTCACCGTCCAGAGACTGCATCGTCTGTAGATGCAAGCCAACAACGGTCGCCGGTGCATAAAACTGAAGTTGCTTAACCCTCGTCAAAAATCACAAATCACATAAGAGCTGCTACCGCAAAGTTAAATCATCAAATAAAAATGACTCGACTGACAAAGTTAAATATCCTCACTTCCGCTGTTTGCCCTTATATAAAAAAATAGACTCGCTCTAACCGGGTCAATTATTTAAAAAAACACTTAAAATTTCTTCGCAAAAACGCTATAATTAACGATTACGTCTCGGCTCATCGAGACACCCGAAACGACGTCTTCTCTTAGGAGAAAGACCAATTGATCCAGAGGAAGTGTGATGGAAGTCCTCAGAGCCCAAAGAGCCGGTTTTTGCATGGGGGTCGATCTGGCTCTCTGCAAACTCAACGACCTGATCGAGAACACCATCGACCGCGATGCGATCTTTATCCTCGGGGCGATTATCCACAACCCCCAGGTGGTCAAAGAATATACCGAAAAAGGGGTCATCACCGTTCAGTCCCCGGACGAAGTTCCGGCCGGAGCGACCGTGGTGATCCGTGCGCACGGGATCCCGAAAGGTATGCGCGCAAAATTGAGCAGCCGCGGGGTGAAGATTGTCGATGCAACCTGTCCCAAGGTTGCAGCGGCCTGCCTTTTGATCAAACGCCACACAACCGACGACCGGACTCTACTTCTCTACGGCGAAGAGATTCACCCCGAGGTCAAGTGCCTGCTCAGTTATGCCGCCGGTGAAGCGGTGGTGTTCGACTCGCAAGACGATTGCGAGCAGCTGACACTCGATCCGAACAAAAAGTACTGCCTGGCTGCCCAGACAACCCAGGATAAGAATATTTTCCAGTCGATTATCCAGTTTTTCGAGCAGCGCAGGGAGCTCGATATCACGATCCTGCAGACGATTTGCGATGCGACCAAACAATGTCAGGATGAAGCGATCCGGATCGCCGACAAGGTCGACTTCGTCATTGTCGCCGGCGGGTACGAAAGCAGCAACACGCGGCGGTTAGCCCAGGTCATCAGGGCGCACGGGACCAAGGCTCTGCACATCGAGACAGCCGCTGAACTCCCGCTGGACGAGCTGAGACAATACCGTCTCATCGGCCTGACCGCCGGAGCATCGACCCCCAAAGAGCTCGTCGATGAAATCCAGAGGGTATTAACCTCTCTCAAGGAGACGGAGTGTTGAATCAACCCGATCAAAAAAAACGTCCGGTTATCGGTCTGTTTCATCCGACCCTCGAGGAGAATCAGTCCGCAGACCTGAACCGACTCGACGCGCTCCGCCGGATCAACCAACCGCTCTACCTGCTGGCACATGGGTGTGACACCAAAGTTGTAGTTGGCACACCGGACAGTCATCCCGATGTCGTCGACCGGCAGGTTTTTAACGGCATGGTCCTCCCCTGCCCCATGGAGCGCTTAGGGGATCCGAGCTTCTGCAAGGATCACGGCATTCGCTTTTCGTACGTTGGCGGATCGATGGCCAAGGGGATCAGCTCGGTCCCCCTGGTCGAGGCTCTGGCCGATAACGGCATGCTCGGTTTTTTCGGCGCCGCAGGTCTTCTGATTCCTGAGGTCGAGGCCGCCATCGACCAGTTGCAAAACAGTATCAAGAGCGGCGGCTATGGCTTCAACCTGATCCATAGCCCGAACGAACCGGAGCTCGAAAACAGTCTGGTCGACCTCTACCTCCGCCGGAAGGTCAGGTTGGTCGAGGCGTCGGCATTTCTTGCCTTGACCCCAGCGCTGGTACGGTACCGGACCGACGGAATCTATCGCACGACAGAGGGGGAGATCGTCACCCCGAACCGGATCATCGCCAAGATTTCTCGCGAAGAGGTGGCGGCGAGGTTTTTTGCCCCACCGCCGGAGCGTTTTTTGCAAGAACTTGTCGCTGCGGGGAGATTGACTCCCGAACAGGCAGAGTGGGCGACCCAGATCCCGATGGCCCAGGATGTGACCGTTGAGTCCGATTCCGGCGGGCATACCGACAATCGCCCGGCCTTGGCGCTGTTTCCGACGATTCAGTCCCAGAAGCATTTTTATCAGAAACAGCACAATTATCAGCAACGCCTGCGGGTCGGACTCGGTGGCGGAATCGCCACACCGGCCGCGGCAACTGCGGCTTTTGCCCTCGGCGCCGCTTATCTGGTCACCGGCACCGCCAATCAGGCCTGCATCGAATCGGGGACCTGCGACGAAGTCCGGCAACTGCTGGCCGAAACCCGGCAGGCCGATGTCACCATGGCCCCTTCTGGCGATATGTTCGAGATGGGGGTGAAGGTTCAGGTGATCAAGCGCGGCACCATGTTCTCCATGCGCGCCGCCAAGCTCTATGAGCTCTACCGGAGGTACAGCAGCATCGAAGATCTGCCGGACGACGAGCGACAAAAACTCGAGAAGACCATCTTTCGCAAAAATCTCGACCAGGTCTGGGAGGAGACGCGCAGCTTCTTCACCGAGCGCGATCCACGCCAGCTGGCCAAGGGTGAAAACGACCCGAAATACAAAATGGCGCTGATCTTTCGCTGGTATCTCGGCCAATCACCGGTCTGGGCGAATCGCGGCGTAGCGGATCGGCGACTCGACTATCAGATCTGGTGCGGCCCGGCCATGGGAGCTTTCAACGAGTGGGTCAAAGGCTCATTCCTCGAAGCGACGAGTGCGCGCCGTGTGGCCACAGTCGCTTATAACATTCTTTTTGGTGCGGCCGTATTGACGCGGGCCAACCAACTTAAACTTCAAGGCGTTCCCCTCGATGATGAGGCCGATCTTATGACCCCCCTTGAAATTGAACAGATCAAGGAGTTTCTCAGTTGAAGAAAAACAGCAGAGAACAGATTCAAGAAATCGCCACAGCGACCCCCCTCGCCATAGTCGGTATCGGCTGCCTCTTTCCCAAAGCAGCGGATAAAGGGACGTTCTGGACTAATATCAAGAACGGCACCGATGCGATCATCGAGGTTCCCGAAACCCACTGGCGTTCCGATGACTATTTTGACGCGGATCCGAAAAGCCCCGACAAGGTCTACGCCAAGCACGGTGGTTTCCTTTCGCCGGTCGATTTCAACCCGATGGAGTACGGCGTCCTCCCGAATGCGATGGAGGCGATCGACACCTCGCAGCTCCTCGGTCTGGTCGCTGTCGATCAGGCGCTGCAGGATGCCGGCTACACCACCGAGAAAGAGTTCGACCGGGACCGGGTCAGCGTCATCATCGGCGTCACCGGGTCGCTCGAACTTGTCGTTCCGCTTGGTGCCCGTCTCGGCCACCCCCGCTGGCGTGAAGCGCTCAAGGACGCCGGGATCGCCGACGCCATCGCCGAAGACGTCATGGCGCGGATCAGCGACTCCTATGTCCCCTGGCAGGAGAACTCCTTCCCCGGCCTCCTCGGCAACGTCGTTGCCGGACGGATCAGCAAACATTTCAATTTCGGCGGGACCAACTGTGTCGTCGACGCCGCCTGCGGCAGCTCCCTCGGCGCCCTCAATCTGGCCGCGCTGGAGCTGGCAGCCGGAAAATCCGACATGGTCGTCACCGGCGGGATCGACACCTTCAACGACATCTTCATGTACGCCTGCTTCAGCAAGACCCCGGCGCTTGCACCCGACGGACACGCCAAACCTTTTGCCGAAAACGCCGACGGCACCACTCTCGGCGAGGGGTTAGGGATCGTCGTCATCAAACGTCTGGCTGATGCCGAGCGGGATGGCGACAAGATCTACGCCGTCGTCAAAGGGATCGGTGCGTCGAGTGATGGACGCGGCGGAGCGATCTACGAGCCGAGTGCCACCGGTCAGAAAAAAGCGTTGCTGCGGGCGTATGAGCAGGCAGGGATCGATCCGCAGACGGTCGAACTGATCGAAGCACACGGCACCGGGACCAAGGTCGGCGACGCCGTCGAGGTCACCGCATTAAAAGAGGTCTTCGGCGACGCGGCATCACCCTGGTGTGCCCTCGGTTCGGTCAAATCCCAGATCGGCCACACCAAGGCGGCGGCCGGTTCCGCCGGTCTGATCAAGGCGGCCATGGCGCTCTACAACAAGACGTTGCCGCCGACCATTAAGGTCGAGAAACCGCAGGCGACTGTCACCGCAGAAAATTCTCCGTTCTACCTGAACACCGAAACCCGCCCCTGGATCCCCCGCGGCGACCACCCCCGCCGGGCCGGTATCAGTGCCTTAGGGTTCGGCGGGAGCAACTTCCACTGCCTGCTCGAAGAGCATCACGCTCTTAAATCGACCGCCGACTGGCAGGGGGATGTGCAGCTTGTCACCTTCAGCGCCGACGATGAGAAAGGGCTCGAGACGGCTCTCAATAACTTCCCGGCTGACGCCGACTGGAACAGCCTGCGTCTTGCGGCCGATCAGAGCCGCAACAGCTTCGATGCAAAGCAGTCGTGTCGCATCGCACTGGTTCTCGAAAAAGAGAAATCGAAACCGGCCGCACAGATCAAAACCGCGCTGACCATGTTAAACAGCAACAGCGGCCAGAACGCCTGGAGCACACCGGACGGCAGTTTCTTTGCCCGAGGAAATATCGACGGCGACCTGGCGATGCTTTTCCCCGGCCAAGGAGCCCAATACCCCGGGATGCTCAACGATCTGGCGATCCAGTTCCCGCAGTTTCTCGCATCATTCACCTCTGCCGACCGTGCGTTTCTGACCAACACCGGCGGCAAACAAGAACGTCTGGCTGATCGCGTCTACCCTCGCCCGGTTTTCAATCAGGCTGACAGGGAGCAGAATGCGACAGCCCTGCAGGCGACCGACGTGGCCCAACCGGCCCTCGGTGCCGTCAGCCTCGGTGCCCGCGACGTCCTCGCGAGCTTCGGCGTAACCGCTACAGCCTATGCCGGTCACAGCTATGGGGAACTGACCGCCCTCTGTTCCGGTGGATATTTCGATGTTGACTCCCTGCACGAACTCTCCCGCCTGCGCGGTGAATTGATGGCGGCTGGCATTGGGGATCGCGGCTCGATGATCGCGGTCTCAGCGCCGATCGAACAGATTGAAGCGTTCCTCAAGGAGTCGAGACTGCAGCTGGTTCTGGCCAATCGCAACACTCCAGATCAAGGTGTTCTCTCCGGCGCAACCGCCGAGATCGAGAAGGGGGCGGCGCTCCTCGACAAACAGGGGCTACGCTACAAACAACTCTCCGTCGCTGCTGCGTTCCACAGCAAGCTGGTCGCCGATGCGAGCGGACCGTTTTCTGAGCGTTTGAATACGATTAAATTCAACAAACCGACCGGCAGCGTTTTTGCCAACACCACTGGCGAAGCCTATCCGAAGTCCGCCAAAGAGGCCCGCAAGCTCCTCGCGGCCCAACTCGCCTCGCCGGTCGATTTCATTGCCGAAATCGAGGCGATGTACGCTGCCGGAATCCGCACCTTTCTGGAGGTTGGTCCCGGTGCCCGCCTGACCGGGATGGTCAAGGCGATCCTCGGTGACCGCAACTACCAGGCAATCGCTATCGACTCGTTTAACGGGAAGCGTTCGGGGATCACCGATCTCGGCCGGGCTCTGGCGCAACTGACCGTTCTCGGTTATCCGGTGGAACTACCCCATTGGGATGAAGGGTATGCCGCTTCCTGCAAACCGGCACAGAACAAGAAGCCCGGCATGATGATGCAACTTACCGGTGCCAACCATTTCAAACGGCCGGCGAAGCGCCCGCCGGTTGCACCGCAAACGGTTGCAGCCGGGGCGAACATCCCGTCCGCAGCGCAAGCGACGCCGAATTCAGCACCGGTCTGGCTGCCAGGAACAAGCCCGGACCCTCCGGTTTCGACGACAACGATCGCAGCGACCGGTTCTCTGCAGGACGCACTGCAGACCACCCGACAGAGCATGCAGGCGCTGCAGAATCTGCAAGAGCAGACAGCCCGTCTGCATCAGCAATTCCTGACCGGGCAGGAGTCCGCCACCCGTTCGTTCCTCACCCTGGTTCAGCAACAAAATGGCCTACTCCAGGGGCAACCGCTGACAACCGGCGTCGCTCCGAATATCCACGCAGCAACCGCTGCCACCGCTCCAACAGAGGAACCGCTCCCTACGCCTCAGCCGATGCCAGCACCGGTAGTTGCTCCCGCACCGATCGCAACTCCCGCTGTCGACAGCAACCGGGTTGCATCTCTGCTGCTCGAAGTGATCGCCGAGAAGACCGGCTATCCGATCGAGATGCTGGAGTTGGAGATGACTCTCGATGCCGACCTTGGGATCGATTCGATCAAGCGGGTCGAGATCCTCTCCGCCCTGCAGGCAAAGCTCCCTGAGGCACCAGCGGTCAAGCCGGAAGATCTCGGCACCTTGCAGACCTTGGGGCAGATCATCGCCCACTTGAGTGCTGGCATGGCGGCGACGCCAGCCGCTCCGTCGATTGCAGCAGTTGAGACACCAGCCATCGACAGCGGCCGGGTTGCAACGGTGCTGCTCGAAGTGATTGCCGAGAAGACCGGCTATCCGATCGAGATGCTCGCGATGGAGATGGCCCTCGACACCGATCTCGGCATCGACTCGATCAAGCGGGTCGAGATCCTCTCCGCCCTACAGGCGAAGCTCCCCGAAGCACCGGCGGTCAAGCCGGAAGATCTCGGTGTATTACAGACCCTGGGGCAGATCGTCGCCCACTTGAGTGCCAACATGGCGACGACTGCAGCAACGCCGTCGGTTGCAGCAGTTGCGACACCAGCCATCAACAGCGGCCGGGTCGCATCGGTGCTGCTCGAAGTGATCGCCGAGAAGACCGGCTACCCGGTCGAAATGCTCGAGATGGAGATGGCCCTCGACACCGATCTCGGCATCGACTCGATCAAGCGGGTCGAGATCCTCTCCGCCCTGCAGGCGAAGCTCCCCGAGGCGCCGGCGGTCAAGCCGGAAGATCTCGGCGTGCTGCAGACCCTGGGGCAGATTGTTGAGCACCTGACCGCAGCCGACAAGACGAGCCCGGCATCACCCTCTATGGCAACGCCCCCCAGTCAACTCGACCGCGAGACCGTCTCCGCGACCCTACTTGAAGTGGTCGCCGAAAAGACCGGCTACCCGATCGAGATGCTCGAACTCGAGATGGCCCTCGACACCGACCTCGGGATCGACTCGATCAAGCGGGTCGAGATCCTCTCCACCCTGCAAGAGAAGCTCCCCGAAGCACCGGCGATCAAACCGGAACATCTCGGAACCTTACAGACCGTCGGCCAGATCGTCGAATTTTTAACCAGCGTCTCTGGCGTTTCAAAACCTGAGGTTAAGCCCGAGGCAGAAATTGACATGCCATCGATCAGCGGCGATATTGAGCGTAAAGTTCTTAAGGCGGTTCCGCTGCAGACGCCCGGCAGACGTGACGCAATCACTCTACCGAAAAACGGAGTGATCTGGGTCAGTGACGATGGTTCGAAACTGACGTCAGCCATCTGCAAAGCATTAACAGCGCAGAACCTGACAGCTGAGACAATCAATCTCAACAACATTGACGGCCTCGCTCCGGTTGCAAATCTGGCCGGGCTGATTCTCCTGACGCCGCAGGCCGGAGCGAATGACACGTTCATTCAAAACGCCTTCCGACTGATGCAGATAGCTGAGCCGGCTCTGAACGCCTCTGCGGATAAGTCCGGTGCCGTTCTGGCGACGGTCTCACGATTGAACGGACGATTCGGCATGGCGGACGGTGGCGCGGTCAAGGATCCCCTCTCGGGAGGACTGGCCGGTCTGGCCAAGACCGCCGGACACGAATGGAGTGACGTCAGCTGCAAGGCGTTCGACCTTTCCGAAGAGTTGACCGATACCAACAGCACAGCTGAAAAACTGGTAGCCGAGCTGTTGGCTGAAGGGCCCCAGGAGATCGGCCTCGCAAAGGAAGGGCTGTACACCCTTGAACTGACAGCAGAGGCTGTTACGGAAGGAACGTTCAACTCACCGGTCAGTTATGGCGACGTCGTCGCCATAAGTGGCGGAGCCCGCGGCGTAACCGCTGAAGTGGCAATCGCCCTGGCGGCTTCGAGCCGGGCGACCCTCCTCCTCCTCGGCCGCACCGAAGTCCCGACGGTAGAACCGGCCTGGCTCGAGGGATTAAAGGGTGAAGCCGAGATCAAAAAAGGGGTGATGGCAAATGCTTCAACCCCGCTCAAACCGCGTGAAGTCGGTCAAAAGTGTCAAGCTATTCTCGGCAATCGCGAGATTCGCACCACCCTGCAGAGGATCAAGGAGGCGGGTGGTCAGGCGATCTATCGCTCCGTCGATCTGCGCGATGCAGAGGCCGTCAATGCGGTCGTCGCTGATATTCGCAAGGAGTACGGTCCGATCAAAGGGGTAATCCACGGAGCCGGAATCTTGGCGGATCGTCTGATCAAAGATAAAACGATGGAACAGTTCGATCAGGTTTACAGCACCAAGATCGACGGTCTGCGCAATCTCTTGGAAGCGGTTTCTGAAGACCGATTGAGCTTCATGGTCATGTTCTCTTCATCGACCGGTCGCTTCGGCCGCACCGGCCAGGTCGACTACGCCGTCGCCAACGAGATCCTGAACAAATTGGCTCAGGAGCAGGCCAACTTACGGACTGACTGTCGCGTCCTCTCCCTGAACTGGGGACCGTGGGATGGTGGAATGGTGTCACCGGCGCTGAAAAAACTGTTTGCCGCTGAAGGGGTTGCCGTGATCGACCTCAAAGCTGGCTCCGATTACCTGATGAAAGAGATTGCCACACCGCCAGGGGGACCGGTGGAGATTGTCATCCTCGGTGGACGAGAGATCACCACGGGTAAACAGACAGTCCAGCCACAGGAGAACAGCTGCATTTCCAAAGCGCTCGATCTGGAAATCAGCATCGAACAGTTTCCGTTTCTGAAATCACATGTCATCGACGGCAAGGCGGTTCTGCCGGTGGCGGTCATCATCGAATGGATGGCGCATGGTGCGATTCACAACAATCCTGGGCTGCGCTTCCACGGCTTTAATGATCTGCGCGTGCTCAAAGGGGTCACCCTCGAACAGGGTGAAACCCATACCCTGCTGGTGATGACCGGTAAAGCTTTCAAGAGTGACGGTGTGCATGTTGTCCCGGTCGAACTCTCCGGATCCACGCCGAATGGGAAGCACTTTGTTCACTCCCGCGCCCGTATCGTTCTGGCGTCAAAACTGCCGGAAAGAAAGCCGGCGATGGCGCGTCTGCAGATGCCAGCATACCCCCGCAGCATAGAAGAAATTTACCAGCCGGATCGGCTCTTCCACGGTTCCGACTTCCAGGGGATCCGCGAAGTGATCGGTTGCTCTGCCGACGGGATCGCCTCAATTGTCCGTCCGGCACCATTGCCGGCCGAATGGATCAACCAGCCGCTCCGCACCGCCTGGCTGGCCGACCCATTGGCTCTCGACTGCAGTTTCCAGCTGATGATTCTCTGGAGCTTCGAGCGGTACAAAGCTGGCTCCCTGCCGGTCTTTGCCGGTCGTTACCGTCAATATCAGGAGACGTTCCCTCTGAGCGGGGCAGAAATCCGGGTCCACATCACCAGCCAGACCGCCAGTAAGGCGGCGGCCGAGATCGACTTTATCGATCCGGCCACAGGGGAACTGATCGCCCGGATCGAAAATTATGAATGTGTGATTGACGCTTCATTGAATGCGAGCTTCCAGCGCAACAAACTGCAAGGAGTTGCCTGAGTATGAATCACGGCAAGTCTGTTGCAATTGTCGGGGTCGGCGGTATCTTTCCACTCTCCCCGACCCTCGACCGTTTCTGGGAAACGATTACCAACAACGTCAACACCTCGCGGCAGCCGCCGCAGGGGCGGTGGCTCCTCGATCCCGATGAGGCGTACGATCCGAAGGTCGGCGCCCCGGACAAAATTTACTCAAAAAAAGGATGCTTCATCGACGACGAGAGCGACCGGACCACGATCGCAGGGCTCGACATTGATGCGGATTTCCTTGCCAAGCTCGACCCGATGTTTCGCCTGCTACTGCGGACCGGACACCAGGCGTTCAGCGATGGGCGGACCGACCGGCTCGACCGCGACCGGGTCGGAATTATTATCGGGAATCTGGCACTCCCGAGCGAACACTCCTCAACCATGGCGAGGGAGTATCTCGGCAAAACCTTTGAGGAAAAGCTCCTCGGCCCTGAACACAAATCGGACCTCCCGACCGTCGACCCACTGAACCGTTACGTGGCCGGACTGCCAGCCGGGCTGCTCGCCAAAGCGCTCGGCACAGGCGGGAGCTGCTACACCCTCGATGCCGCCTGCGCCTCCTCCCTCTACGCTATCAAACTCGCCGTCGATGAACTCCTCGCCGGCCGCGCCGACGCCATGCTCACCGGTGGTCTGTCGCGCCCCGATTCGCTCTATACCCAGATGGGCTTCTCCCAACTGCACGCCCTCTCCCCCTCGGGAACTTGTTCCCCTTTCGATTCTAAAGGGGACGGGCTGGTGGTTGGTGAGGGGAGCGGTATGTTTCTGCTCAAGCGGACCGAAGATGCGGTCCGCGACGGCGATCATATCTATGCCGTGATTCGCGGGATCGGCCTCTCCAACGATATCGGCGGGAGCCTGCTGGCGCCTGCCTCCGAAGGGCAGCTGCGGGCGATGCGCGCAGCCTACAAACAGGCGGGGTGGTCACCGACCGATGTCGACATGATCGAATGCCATGCCACCGGCACCCCGGTCGGCGATGTGGTCGAATTCTCCAGCCTGAAAACACTCTGGGGGGAAGAAAACTGGCAACCGGGGCAGTGCGTCATCGGGTCGGTCAAATCGAACATCGGCCATCTCCTCACCGCCGCCGGCTCGGCCGCCCTGATGAAAATCATCCTCTCCATGAAAGAGCGAACCCTGCCGCCGACCGCAAACTTCGAGCAGCCAGCCAAAGGGATCGATCTCGATTCAGGCCCGTTTCGTATTCTGCAGCAGTCAAAACCGTGGAAAGCGCGCAAAAACGGCCAACCGCGACGGGGAGCGGTGAGCGCTTTCGGCTTCGGCGGCATCAATGCCCACATCCTGATCGAAGAGTGGATCCCGAAAAAACAGACAAAAAGTTCCGTCGCCTACCCCGCCTCATTTAAAAAGAAAAGCCCGCAGATCGCCATCGTCGGACTCGGTGCGCATTTCGGCCCGTGGGATTCGATTTCGGCTTTGCGCAGCCGTTTTCTAGGGCAAGAGACCGCTGTCGATCCGACCCCCCCCGCGCAGTGGTGGGGGGCCGATCAGAGCGAATGGTTGCAGAAGTCAGAACTGAACGGTACCAAATTTAAAGGGTATTTCGTTCCGGAAGTCGTTGCGACCCCAGGCGTTTTCCGCATCCCGCCCAAAGAGATCGAGGAGATGCTCCCGCGACAGCTGCTGATGCTGAACGTAACGGGGGAGGCGCTGCAGGATGCCGGCCTGAATCGTGAAGAGCTCCTCTTTACCGGCGTCTTCATCGGCACCGGACTCGATCTCAATGCCACGACTTTCAGTTTTCGCTGGGGGATCCAGAAATGGGCCCGCAGTTGGGGAGAGAAACTCGGTCGCACCTTATCCGATGCAGAGCTCGCAGAATGGATCGATTCTTTGCGGGAGTCGTCCGGACCCCCCTTAAGCGCCAACCGGGTCATGGGGGCCCTCGGGAGTATCGTCGCCAGCCGTATTGCCAAGGAATTCAAGATCGGCGGACCGAGCTTTACCCTGTCGAGTGAAGAGAATTCCGGACTCCGGGCGCTTGAAGTCGGCGTCCGCTCCCTCCAGGAGGGGTCGATCAACCGGGCGATTGTCGGCGCCGCCGATATGGCGGGGGATCTCCGTTCGGTTCTCGGTCGCCACCAGTCGCACCCTTTTTCCAAAAGCGGGACCGCCCGCCCCTTCGATAAAGATGCCGATGGGACGGTGATCGGTGAAGGGGCCGCCGCGGTCATCCTCAAACGGCTCGACGATGCCAAACAGGATGGCGACCGGATCTATGCCATCATCAAGGGGATCGGCACCGCAACCGGCGGCAAAATCGAAACGACAGCTCCGGATGGCGACAGCTACAGTCTCTCCATCAAACGAGCCTGCTCCGAGGGAGGGATCGCGCCTGAATCGGTCAGCTACCTTGAGACCCATGGGAGTGGCCTGGCCGAAGAGGACAAGCTGGAGGCCGAAGCCCTCGGTGCATTTTTCGGCGACAAAGAGACAGAGAACCCGTGCGCCATCGGGAGCGCCAAGGGAGACATCGGTCACGCCGGTGCCGCAGCCGGGCTGGCGTCGCTGATCAAGACCGCCCTCTGCCTCGAACAACAGATTCTCCCCCCCCTGCGCAACTTGCAGACCTTGCGCTACGACTGGGTGCGGGGGAAACGGAACTTTCTCGCCCCGGCGGCACCCCAATTCTGGCTGCGCAATCGCAGCGAAGGTCCGCGCCGCGCCCTGGTCAGCGGCCTCGGCTCCGATGGAACCTCTTCCCATCTCCTTCTCGAAGGGGTTGAGGATAAGACCGGCCACAGCCGATCATCTCTGACAAACCGCCCGCTAGGCGCTCTCGATGAAGGTCTGTTCGCTCTCGACGCCGATACGGTGGAAGGTCTGTTGGCACAGATTGAGCGACTGAAGAAGTTTACCACACGCTCCGATGATGACGACGAAATCGAAACGCTCGCCCTGCGCTGGTATCGGGAAGTTCAGCCCGATCCTGAGCATAAGCTTTGTCTGGCGATGGTGGCATCAAACCGGGCGGAGTTGCACGCGCAACTCAAGCATGCCGCAACCTCGTTGCGCAACCGACCCGACATTTCCCTCGGCCCGAATGGGACGACCCTTTCGTCCAGCATTCGTGATTGCCTCTTCTTCTCCCCCGAGCCTCTCGCTCCGGACGGGAAGGTCGCGTTTATCTTTCCTGGTTCCGGCAATCATTTTGCCGGCATGGGGCGTGAACTCTCGGCCAGGTGGCCGGCGATCTATAGCGAACAGGATCTCCAGAGTCAGTTTCTGGCCCGCCAGTTTCTGCCGCAGCATTTCTGGCAGAAAGAGCTGGCACCCCCCCTGCACGATAACCACAATGCGCTGGTGATCGGTCAGGTTGCCCTCGGCACCGCTGTGAGCGATCTGGTCCGCAGTTTTGGCATCGAACCGCAAACGGTGAGCGGCTACAGTCTCGGCGAATCGGCCGGGCTCTTCTCCTTCGGTGCCTGGAAAGACCGGGACGGGATGTCACAACGCCTCAACGATTCAACCCTCTTTACCGAAGATCTCGCGGGTGTTTGCAACGCAGCACGCAAGCTCTGGGGATTAAAGAAGTCTGAAAAGGTCGATTGGGTACTCGGCATCGTCGATGCTCCGGCAGAGACGGTCAAACAGGCGCTGATCGGCAAAGAGAGAGCATACCTGCTGATTATCAATACCCACCGCGAATGCGTCATCGGTGGTGATCGCGAGCAAGTCGAAGCGCTGGCCCACGAGGTGAATGGTCATTTCTTCCCACTGCACGGCGTGACAACCGTCCACTGTGAGGTGGCCGGACCGGTCGCCAAGCCGTACCGCGACCTGCATCTCTTCCCGGTGACCGCACCGCCAGGGGTCACCTTCTACAGCTCTGCTCTAGGCAAGAGCTATCCGGTCACCACAGAGAGTGCCGCCGACGTAATCCTCGCTCAGGCACTTAAGACCGTCGACTACACCAAGGTGATCGAGCAGGTGTATGCTGACGGGGTCCGTATTTTCCTTGAAATGGGGCCGGGCAACTCCTGCAGTCGCATGATCAGCAGTATTCTCGACGGCAAGCCGCATATGACCAGAGCAGCCTGCTACCCCGGCCAGAAGCCGACATCATTGGTTCTGCGTCTGCTCGCCAACTGCCTGGCAGAGCGGGTACCGGTCGACCTCTCGGCGCTCTATCCCGAGACCATTGCGATGAGCGAGAAGAGTTTTGGACCACGCATTCAGACCGTCATCGGCGGAACGCCATTCCAACCGGCCCCCCTGCCGGTGAACCGGACGGTTGAATCCGCTGGAAGCGAGACGCTGAAGACTGGAGGCGATACGCTGGGGGCTCAACGTGAAACGATGGCGCAACCGGCTGCGATTGCCGATCCGCTGCTGGCACAGATGGCGGCGACAGCAAAGCTGAACGCCGACGCCCATGCAACCTACCTGCAATTTGCGAGCAGCATGGAGCAGACCCTCACACAAAACATCAATCTACAGATGTCGCTCTTGCAACAGATGGCAGCAAATGGCGAGGAAATCCCGCAATTTGAACCTTTATCGAGCCTACAGCCTCTAGCCTCTATCCCCCACCCTACATCCTCCAGCCTCAACCCACCGGCATTCAATCGCGAGATGTGCATGGAATTTGCCATCGGCTCCATCGCCAAAATGCTCGGCCCGGAGTTTGCCGAGGTCGACAGTTATCCGACCCGGGTCCGTTTGCCCGACGAACCGCTGATGCTGGTCGACCGGATCATGAGCGTCGAAGGGGAGCCACGCTCCCTCTCCAACGGCCGGGTCGTGACCGAGCACGATGTCACCGCCGACCGCTGGTATCTCGATGGGGGGCGCATCCCGACCTGTATCGCCGTCGAGGCCGGACAGGCCGACCTCTTCCTCTCCGGCTATCTCGGGATCGATTTCATCAGCAAGGGGAAAGCGGTCTACCGTCTCCTCGACGCGGTCGTCACCTTCCACCGGACGCTCCCGGTCCCCGGCGATGTGATCCGCTACGATATCAGGATCGATGAGTTCTTCCGCCAGGGCCAGACCTACCTCTTCCGCTTCAACTTCGAGGGGAGCGTCAATGGCGAACCGCTCCTGTCGATGCAAAAAGGGGTCGCCGGTTTCTTTACCGAGCAGGAGCTCGCGGCCGGACAGGGGATCGTCCATACAAAACTCGACCTCCTGCCTCAGCCGGGGATACTCCCTTCCGACTGGCGTGAACTGGTACCGCTCGCAATCGAGGCGTACGACGAAAAACAGGTCGATGCGATCTACTTAGCCGACCTCGGCACGGCCTTCGGTGAACTCTTTCAAAATCTCAATCTGCGGCGACCTTACACCCTGCCGGAGGGGAACCTGAAATTGGTCGACCGGGTGATCGAACTCGATCCTCGGGGAGGGCGCTACGGTCTCGGCCAGATCCGCGCCGAGATGGACATCCACCCCGACGACTGGTTTCTCACCTGCCACTTCTGCGACGACAACGTCATGCCCGGCACCCTGATGTACGAGTGCTGCATGCACACCCTGCGAATCTACCTCCTCCGCATAGGGTGGGTCGGTGAAGAGGGGACCACCTGGTGCGAGCCGATTCCTGGGGTCGACAGCGGGCTGAAGTGCCGGGGGCAGGTCCTCGACACGACCAAGACCGTCACCTACCAAGTCAGTATCAAGGAACTCGGGTACGGTCCAGAGCCGTTTGCGATCGTTGACGCGCTGATGTTTGCCGACGGCAAAGCGATTGTCGAGATCCCGAACATGTCGGTCCGTCTCGCCGGCCTTACCCGCGAGAAGGTCGAAGCGGTGTGGGACGGAACAGCACCTCTGCAAGCGACCGCCGTTCCCAAAAAAGTGTTGTACGATTACGAACAGATTCTCGCCTTTTCGACCGGCAACCCGTCCGAGGCGTTCGGTGCGCCGTACAAGATCTTCGATCACGAGCGCAAGATTGCCCGCCTCCCGGGACCGCCGTTCCAGTTTCTCGACCGGATCGTCGGAGTCTCCGGCGAGCCGTTCAAACTGCTCGAGGGAGCGACGGTTGCCGCGGAGTATGACGTGCCGTCCGACGCCTGGTATTTTGCGGCAGGGCGACAGCCGGAGATGCCGTTCAGTATCCTCCTCGAGACCGGTCTGCAGCCGTGCGGCTGGCTGGCCGCCTACCTCGGCTCGGCGCTCACCAGCGCGACCGACCTTAAGTTTCGCAACCTCGACGGGAACGCCGTACAGCATCGCCCGGTCACCCCGGAGTCAGGAACGCTGACGACCCGGGTCAAGATCACCCGCATCGCCAACAGCGGCGGGATGATTATCCAAAATTACGATTTTGAAATCAGCGACCGGCAGGGTGCGGTCTACAGCGGCGATACGGTCTTCGGCTTCTTCTCATCCGAATCGCTCGCCCAGCAGGTCGGGGTGCGGGATGCCAAACTCTACCAGCCGACCGGAGCAGAAATCGCCAGGGGTGAGCAGTTTGACTACCCGGGTGGGGCGCCTTATCCAGAGACCAAACTCCGGATGATCGATCGGGTGGAACTGTTCGTCGCCGATGGCGGGCCGGAACGTCTCGGCTTTATCCGCGGCAGTAAAATTGTCGACCCGAATGAATGGTTCTTCAAGGCCCACTTCTATCAGGATCCGGTCTGCCCCGGCTCCCTCGGCCTCGAATCGTTTCTGCAGCTCCTCAAGGTTGTGGCGATGAAGCACTGGAGGGGAGATGCCGCAAGCCTATTTGAGACCATGGCTTTAGATGAAAAACAGTGCTGGAACTATCGCGGGCAGATCATTCCGAGCAATAACAAAGTTACGGTTGAGGCGGTTGTCACATTAATCGATGATGAAAAGAGACTGCTCAAGGCGAACGGGTTCCTGTCTGTCGACGGGAAGGTTATTTATCAGATGACCGATTTCAGTGTCAGACTGCACTGAGCTAGCTCTTGCCTGACCGACCCGAAGCGGGTAGGATGAAACACCCTTTATAAACAGTTCACTTTCAAGATTAACGCAAAATGGTGATGGAAATGAAGTACTCACGAGTCTATATAGAATCAGTCGGCTACGAACTGGCGCCAATCGTCGTTACCTCGACCGAGCTGGAAAACCGGCTGAAGCCGATGTACGATGCCCTGCATATCCCGCCTGGACAGCTCGAAGCGTTAACCGGCATCCGCGAGCGGCGCTGGTGGAAACCAAACACCCCGGTCTCTGTCGGGGCGATCGCCGCCGCGAAAAAAGCGCTGCGCGAGCGCAATATTGCGCCGGAAGAAATCGGTACGGTCGTCTACGCCGGGGTCTGCCGCGAGCATTTCGAGCCGGCGACTGCCTGCCAGGTCGCAGCAGCCTTAGGTGTTCAGGGGGACGCGGCGATCTACGACACCTCCAACGCCTGCCTCGGTGTTCTCAACGGAGTGCTCGACATCGCCAACCGGATCGAACTCGGCCAGATCCGGGCCGGGATCGTCGTCGCCTGCGAGAGCTCCCGTGAAATCAATGAGATCATGATCGAGCAGATGCTGGCCGATCCGACCATGGAGAAGTTCACAGAATCGCTCGCAACTTTGACCGGCGGCTCCGGTGCGGCGGCGGTTCTCCTCACCGACGGCTCGTTTACCCCGACACGCCGCCCCCGTCTGCTCGGCGGTGTAAACCTCGCAGCCCCCCAGCACCACGCCCTCTGCCGTTGGGGGATCAACGTAGACGACCCCAAGAACAATGTTCCGTATATGCAGACCGATGCGGTCTCGGTGATGAAACATGGGGTGGAGCTCGGCACACGGACCTGGAACGCCTTTCTCAAGGAGCTCGCCCTCTCCCCCGACCGGATCGACAAGGTGATCTGTCACCAGGTCGGCGAAGCGCATCAGCGCTTGATTCTGCAGGCGATCGGCATTGCCCAGGAGAAAGACTTCACGACTTACGAGTTCCTCGGCAATATGGGGACAGTCTCCCTTCCGGTCACCGCGGCGATCGCCAAAGAACGCGATGCGCTCCTCCCCGGCGATATCGTCGGATTCCTCGGTATCGGCAGCGGCCTGAACTGTTTGATGCTCGGCATCCAATGGTGATGGCGTTGTAAAGATTCCGCCCTCCTGCGTTGCCGCTAATTTTCAAGAGTTCGACATACCGATGTATGTCTTCACCCTCGAAAATCAACGCCGCCTTGGGGGACGAAATCTTTACTTAGCCATCTCGGCGTTTTAAAAAATCGGCGTTTCAAGAAATCAGCATTTCTAGCGGTCTGCGAGAATATAATATGAGCGAGCTCTACCCTTTTCAAAATAACTTTCTGGAACGAAACGGCCTGAAATACCACTACCTCGACGAAGGGGAAGGGGATCCGGTCGTCATGGTCCACGGTAATCCGAGCTGGTCTTTCTACTATCGGAATCTGGCCAAGGCGCTGCGGAGCGATTATCGCGTCATCGTTCCCGACCATATCGGCTGCGGGCTCTCCGAAAAACCGGGGGACGCCGACTACTCCTACACCCTGAAGAGTCGGATCGATGACCTCGAAGCGCTCCTTGAGCATCTCGAAATCCGTGAGCGGATCACTCTGGTCGTCCACGACTGGGGGGGGATGATCGGCATGGGATACGCCTCCCGCCACCCGGAACGGATCGCCCGGCTGGTGATTCTCAATACTTCGGCCTTCCACCTTCCGGCCGAGAAGGAATTCCCGAAAGCGCTGCGGATCTGCCGTGATACGGCTTTTGGTGCCTTTCTGGTGCAACGGTTGAATATGTTTGCCGTCGGCGCCGCGCTGGTCGGCTGCAAGCGCAATCCGATGCCGGCGAAGATACGGAGCGCCTACTGCGCACCGTACAATTCAGCAAAAAACCGCATCGCCACCCTGCGCTTCGTACAGGATATCCCGCTCAAACCGGAAGACCCCGGTTATGATTTGATCACCGAGATAGAGAGAGGGCTGACCCGCTTCGCCGATCTGCCGATGACGATCTGCTGGGGGATGAAAGATTTTGTCTTCGATCATCATTTCCTCAAAGGGTGGCAACAGCGTTTCCCGAACGCCGAGCTACACACCTTTGACGACTGCGGACATTACATTCTCGAAGATGCCCCGTATGATGTGATCCCGATCATCGAACAGTTTCTCGCCGCACACCCGATCTCCGGAAACGAAAAATGAGCCAGCCCCCCTCTGCGAACGTCGCCGCGCACCTCCCGAGGATGGCGCAGCTGCAACCGGAGACTCCGGCCATTTTCATCCCGAGAGGTAGTGATGCCCGGCAACAGACCGTCTACGATCAGTACAGCTTTGCCGAACTGAACAGAGAGAGCGACCGGATGGCGTTTGCGCTCGAAGCGCTCGGGATCAAGCGTGGCGTCCGGACCGTTTTGATGGTCCCGCCCGGTTTCGAATTCTTTGCCCTCACCTTCGCCCTGTTCAAGATCGGCGCCGTCCCGGTGCTGGTCGATCCGGGGATGGGGGTCAAGAACCTGAAAACCTGTCTGGCCGAGGCGGAGCCGGAAGCGTTTATCGGCATCCCGAAGGCGCACCTCGCCCGCGTCCTGCTTCGCTGGGGGAAGCCGACCGTCACGATCGTGCTGACCGTCGGGAGACGGTTCTGCTGGACCGGATCAACTTTGAAAAAAATCCTGGCAAACATTCCCGCTAGCATCGACCATAAAACCGCAGAGACCGAGACGGACGAAACCGCAGCGATCCTCTTTACCAGCGGCAGTACCGGCATCCCGAAAGGGGCGATCTACAGTCACGGCAACTTCTCCGCCCAGGTCGAGATGCTGCGCCAGGTCTACGACATCCGCCCCGGCGAAATCGACCTCCCGACCTTTCCGCTCTTTGCCCTGTTTGCGCCGGCCCTCGGGATGACCTCGGTCGTCCCGGAGATGGACTTCACCCGGCCGGCGGATGTCGACCCGGTCAAGATCATCGCCGCTATCGAAAAATTCCAGATCACCACCATGTTCGGCTCCCCCGCCCTGATCAACAAGGTCGGCCGCTATGGTGAAGCCCACAAGATCAGACTGCCGAGCCTCAAGCGGGCCATCTCCGCCGGAGCGCCGGTCCCGGCAGCCGTCCTGGAACGGTTTACCGCTATGCTTTCCAACGGCGCTCAGGTCTTCACCCCGTACGGCGCGACCGAGGCTCTGCCGGTCTGCTCCATCGGGAGTGCTGAAATTTTGACCGAGACCCGCTTTGCCACCGATCAGGGGCGCGGCGTCTGCGTCGGTAAACCGGTCCCGGGGATAGAGCTTGAGATCATCGCCATCTTGGATACAGAGATCGAAGCCTGGCATACAGACCTGCGGCTCGGTGCAAATGAAATCGGCGAGATTGTGGTCAAGGGTCCGCAGGTGACAGAGAGCTACTTCAACCGAACGGAATCGACGGCGCTCGGCAAGATCCCGGATCCGGACCGCGACGGCTTCTACCACCGGATGGGGGATCTCGGTTACCGCGATGAACAGGGGCGCATCTGGTTCTGCGGGCGCAAGGCGCACCGGGTTGTCACGGCAGAAGAGACCCTCTTCACCATCCCGTGCGAAGCGATCTTCAATACCCACAAAGAGGTATTCCGCACCGCGCTGATCGGCGTCGGCGTACCGGGGGAACAGCGTCCGATCCTCTGTGTCGAACTGGAGCAGACCGATTCCGACCTCGACCGGATCCGCCAGAAGCTGCTCGCGATCGGAGCCGGAAACCGTCTCACCCGCAACATCGAGACCATCCTCTTCCATCCCGCTTTTCCGGTCGACATCCGCCACAATGCCAAGATCTTTCGCGAAAAGCTGGCGGTCTGGGCAGAGGAGAGACTGCAATGAAGGCACTCGTCACCGGCGGTGGTGGTTTCCTCGGCAAAGCGATCGTCAAGCTGCTGATCGCACGCGGCGATGAGGTCCTCTCCTTTTCGCGCAGCGCGCATCCGGCCCTGACGGCGCTCGGAGTCGAACAGTGCCGCGGTGAGCTCAGCGACACCGAAGCGGTGAGTCGTGCAGCCGAAGGGTGCGATATTGTTTTTCATGTCGCCGCCAAGGCTGGCGTCTGGGGCCCCTATCAGGAGTTCTATGCGGCGAATGTTCTCGGCACCCGGCATGTCATCGACGCCTGCCATCAGCATGGGATCAGGCGACTGGTCTATACCAGCTCACCGAGCGTGGTGTTTGATGGGAGTGACATGGAAGGGGTGAATGAATCGGTCCCCTACCCGGAGCAGTTCAAAGCGTTCTACCCTGAGACAAAAGCCGAGGCCGAGCAGTTGGTGCTTCAGGCAAATGATAAGCAACTCGCGACGGTCGCCCTCCGCCCGCACCTGATCTGGGGGCCGGAAGACAACCACCTGGTTCCGCGCATCCTCGATCGCGGTGCCAGAGGGGCGCTGCGCCGCATCGGCAGGCGCGACTCCCTCGCCGACACCATCTACATCGACAACGCCGCGACGGCCCACCTGCAGGCCGCAGACCAGCTCGATATCGGATCGGTTGTCGCCGGGAAAGTCTATTTTCTCTCCCAGGGAGAACCACTCCCGATCTGGGAGATCGTCGACCGGATTCTCGACGCCGGGGGGATCGCACCGGTTTCAGGGACGATCTCGCCACAGCTCGCTTACGCTATCGGCTGGACTTTGGAGAAATTCTACACCCTCCTCAACATCAAGGGTGAACCGCGCATGACCCGGTTCGTCGCCAGCGAATTATCGACGGCGCACTGGTTTGACATCAGCGCGGCACAAAACGATTTCGGCTACAATCCAAAAGTCTCCTTCGACGAAGGGATGCAGCGCCTCAAGAGTTGGCTCACGGAGCAGCGTCTTCGCTCTTAACCCCAAAAGGTTGACAGGTTTTGCATCATGACCCCATCTCTCACCCTTTGGTCTCCCCCCCCTGAAACGCTTGAACTGACGAGAGCGCAAGTGCACCTCTGGCGCTTTCGCCTCGATCTTCCCCCTCTTGAAATCACCGAACTGTTGCAGACGTTATCCGCTGATGAGCAGCTGCGCGCCGACCGACTCCTCCACCGGACGAAAGCAGAGAACTTCGTTGTCGCCCGGGGTCGCCTGCGTCAGATTCTAGCGCGCTACCTCAATCAGCAACCAAAAGAGCTCACGTTCGCCTACAATGAACAGGGCAAACCGTCTCTCGCCGGCAACCCCGGCAACAAGATCTCTTTCAACCTCGCTCATGCCGGCCAATGGGGAGTGCTCGCCGTCACCTCAGGGACGGAAATCGGCGTCGATATCGAACAGATCGACCCAGACCTCGATTATGAAAATATCGCCGCCGGATTCTTCTCCACGACTGAAATCGACCGACTCAATCAGTATCTACCACACCGTCGCCGCCGCGTCTTCTATAGGATCTGGACCTGCAAGGAAGCCGGACTGAAAGCGGTAGGGGGTGGATTTTCCACACCCGCTATCGGTGGAGAGGAAAAAGAGTGGCATATCAGACAGTTTTCGGTAGCGCAGAATTATCTCGGTGCCGTTGCGGTATCGGGAGAGGGAACAGTTACAGAGCGGTGGGATTTTGGAGAGAGATTCGTTTAACGATTCAAGAACGGGGATAAAAAACACGGCCGCAAGCGACCGAGTTTTAAAAGAGCCCTAACTGAATTCCGTGGACTTCTTTTTCATCCAATTCAACCAATTGGTTTTGCACATATTTTCGGATAGCATCTTCTGTTGCATT
>Ga0314774_1000631_pt1 | contig 26413 bp, 24 predicted proteins | sample MetaGCBIA2018_FD_204515 | JGI IMG/M metagenome (GOLD analysis project Ga0314774, IMG submission 204515) | Cryopeg brine microbial communities from Beaufort Sea near Barrow, Alaska, United States - CBIA 2018 | ecosystem: Environmental > Aquatic > Marine > Coastal | place: USA: Alaska | collected...
GTGAACCTTTCCTGGAACTCGAAAAGGGACAGGCTCTTGAATCTTTGCTCCATAATATATAAGTTTGTTTCCACTAATTTACTATATTTATGACTAATAACAATACGCCTAAGTCAAAAAATTTATTACCCCTTTGAAGATAATTTTACAATCTTCGAATTCATGATTTTAAATAATTTGTGAACTCATTCCCTGCAATTCAGTCATCTTTCTAAAATCACTAGAATTTTTTAATAATTCCTGAAAATTTCCAATAACGTTGATTTTTCCGTTTTTGAGAAGTACAATTCTATCCGCATTTTTAATTGTGGCAAGCCTGTGTGCTATAATCACAATGGTATATTGACCTTTTAATTGATCTATATTAGCTTGAATTGCGGCTTCTGTTTCCCCATCCAGGGCAGAGGTTGCCTCATCCATAAAAAGAAAATCAACATCTTTATACAATTCCCTTGCAATTGACAATCTTTGTTTTTGACCACCGCTTATATTGATACCGTTATTCCCCAAAACTTCATCTTCTTTATCCTGCAGCGAATATACGAAATCATAAAGTGCCGCTTTTCTTATAGCCTCTTTAAATTTATCCATATTTTCAGGTGTTTTCTCTGCCCAAAAAGTAATATTCTTAAAAACAGTGTCGTTAAATATAGGAGCCTCCTGTGCAATATAACCTATCCGGCTTCTAAATGAATTCAAATCGAAATCAGAGATATTTACTCCATCTACCAACATTTCACCTTTTGTTGGAATTAACAAACCGGACAAAATATTCATTAAAGTAGATTTCCCAGAACCGCTTTCACCTATAATCGCAATGGTTTCATTCTTGATTATTTCTAAATCCAGCCCATTAATTACAATCGTATCATCATAATTAAAAAAGATATTTTGCAAACTGATTTTATTTTTAAATGAATGAAATTTTAAACTACCATTATTTTCTTTATTTTTTTCTAATTCATTTGTGAATTCTGTCATATTATCCATAGATCCGGAGACTCCCAGAAATCGGTTCCAATGTTCCTGCAATGCCATCAAAAACGAAAGCGCCCTGTACAAAAATATCAGGCTTAGGATCAGTAAACCGATATCCGCATTAAAATAGGTTACCTGTATCAATATGGCTAACACTACTACCAAAATAGTGAGTGGTTCCCTCAATGCCCTTAGAGTAGAGTCCACAATACCTAAACTCCTTTGCACATCTTCCAGTTGATTGATATTGGATTTAAGTTTGTTTCCATAAAAATAATTTAAACCCGAGGCTTTTAAATATTTAAAATTCGCAACGTGTTGAATTAACAAACTTTGAAAATTATGCGCGCTTCCTGTGTATTTAACTGAAAGTTTTTTAGTTTTTTTAAAAAGCCATTTAAATAGAAAATTGGTGAGAACACCACCGGCGGCAACAATTAAAGCGAATTGTATATTTGCGGCAAAAGCAAAGGCGACATAAACCAACACCAAAACGCCATATTCAATAGCTTTAAAATAACTTCGGTAAGCCAAATTCACACGTTCTACTTCCCCGCTAAATGTATTCTGAATTTTACCTACATCCGATTTGACAAATTCACTAAACCTATACGTGTTCAACAGTTGGATATTATTCATTCTAATCTCACGAATAAATAATTGTTGGTAAGTAACACGTGTAAGCCCTTCGATAAAAGAAATGATTCCTTTTAAACAAAAAAATGTTAGAATGATTAAAAGTGCATTAGTTATGTTTAAATCAATGCCAATTTCTCCCAAAAATTCAGGCAGAAAACTTAAATTCCCCAGTCCATCACTATCTAATTCGCCTTGATTTTCACTGGACATTTTTAAAAGAGGGATAAACATAGCTAAGCCAAAACCATCTAAAACTCCTATTAAAAAGCTTAAGCCAAATGCTATAAATACCCTATACCTTAAATAGCTATAGAAGTAGAAAAAGTAGTGAAAATAATTTTTTATTCTTTTTTTCATTTTTTTATTTATTCAATAATTGCTAGTAAGAATTAGTAATACAATAATTCTTGTGAATTCTATACCTATACTTTCAAAAAATTTGAGGAAAATTTAGTTTTCTTAGATTATTGATTTTCTCAGTACCGCTAGAAGATTATTCAACAATTTTTAAATAAATATAACTATTGTCATAACAATCCATCAAAAATCCCTTTAAATAAACTAAGGAAAAAATCCATAAAACCTGGTATTGAAAAGTTTGGTAGAAATAGATAAAATGGTTTCTAAGTATTATTTAAAATTTATGGATTTAGACTATTTTACGAAGAGTCTGACACCTATAGTTTTATAAAAATATCTTATGAGTTTTGCAATAATTAATTGTTTTTTACTATAAAAATATAATTTCTTTCCTTTAAAATAAATACCCTTGAAGTCCCGATTATAATATTTTGCCTTTGTTCCTCCTTTAATCAAATAATGCCCAAATTTTAATGATCCCAACTTAGGTTTAGGAGAAAGTTTAATCTTTAAAAGATGTTCTAATTCTTCAATTTTATTTGGTTCGTAAGCAATATTCATACCTGAAAAAAAGGAAATCCCCAACATAATAACCGGCTTCTGCCAAAAAGTAGCTTCTGTAGTTATACTTGAACCGAAAGTTATTACCTTATCTGCGATATCCAGTAAGGCATAAGAATCAATTTTACTTTCAGCCTCAATTAAAAATACATTAGTATATTTCCCTTTCAAATCATTTAATCTTCTTGCATAATCATATTTAACTCCGGCAAAATTTGGATGAACCCGTATAATTAAATTTTGATCGGAAAACTGCTCATTAAACAGTTTTGCCACATAATAAATTCCTTCATTCTGATCTTTGAAATAGGGGTTCTTAAATTCCTTTCCTACTGCGGCAAATTCATCGTCGGAGCTAGTATATAAAACAACAGTACTTTTTGTATAATCAATACTATCCGGTAAATTGTTTTTGACCTGATTATCTGTGAAACTCCTAGCATATTTCTTTGTACCAGATCTTTTATTTATAAAATACTCAGACGCGATATTTTCTCTTTCAGACTCAGATAATTTAGAGTTATTCCATGCTTCTGCAAAAAAATTTTGTTTTGCATCAATATTATGGGGTAATACATTTTTAAAAAGTTCTATCGTCGCTCCAACTCTAGGAATTTCCACATTATATAATGGAATATTTAGGCAAAGAGCCATATCCATAACAGCCCTGTTATATATATGTCGTCCATTGAAATTATAAACAATATCGAAAGATTGTTCCTCACAAAATCTTTTCAAGCCGCTATATAAAGAAATTCCATTTTTTACTAGTTTATCTGTAAAACTATTTTTTACATTTTCAAGGTCCCTGTCCCTGGTTGTTGAAATATATGATGATAAAGCAGATTCCCCAACCCTATAATTCTCATATTTTAAGTCAAAATCGATCTTTTCAGTATTTTTCATAAAGTTTTCCGATATTTCAATATCTCTTAGTGTTATAAGATCATCTATTGTAATATGACGGAACTTCCCTTCTATCAATTTAAGGCTATTTTTTTTACCCTCCTTACAGAGATAACAGATTTCAGGGTTTGATAAGGGATTGAAATAACATATATTAAATGAGTTGGAACAAGTGAGATAAAAAATTTCCGCATTAGGATTTTCACTTATGACCGCCTGTAATTGTTCTAACATTAAACCTTTGCCATATGATCCATATCCTATTATTTGCGCTACTAAAATTTTCATTACTACCTGTTTATTTTAATCTTATTAAACTATAATTTTTTGCCAACTTCAATATGAATAGTAATAAGGTCATTACTCAATCTAAAGTGGAATCAATAATCGTTTGAATATTCAATACATAAATTACTGCTTTAAAAATTTTTTGTTTAGCCTTTATTCCTGGCAATTAAAAATTCGGCATATTCAAAATCGTCAATCGTATCAATATCAATTGAATCCTTCCGATTCATAATATAGGCAAACGAATTATCTGCATAATAAATATCTTGTTCTATTATTTCCCGCTTGAATATATATATCGCCCCATTTGGAAAAAAAGTAGGCTTCTCTTCTTGCCTGTTTCTTATAGTTCCATCAAATATCGATTCCATTTTTCCTGCTTCAGTTATATATTTATGCCAAATGATTGGGTGATGTTCCAGGCAATAACTAATTACAGAATCTGCTTTTTTATCTTTATACAAATCTATTGCCTCATCTATGTGTTTAGCTATTCTAAAAGGACTGGTAGGCTGTAAAATTACAAATTCAGAAATTTCTATATTTTCTTCTTTTTCCAAACGTTCATAAGTATACTTATAAGCATCAATTGCTTTCGCAGAATCGGAAGCTAAATGGCTGGGTCTCATAAATGGCACTTCCGCACCATATTGCCTTGCCACATCAGCAATTTCAACATCGTCTGTACTAAGAATTACCCTTGTAATATATTTAGATTTTAAAGCCGCTTCAATAGTGTATGCAATTAAGGGTTTCCCATTTAAATTGCGTATGTTTTTGCCAGGCAATCCTTTTGAGCCACCCCTTGCTGGTATTATCGCTATCATCTAATTCAAATGTTTTACAAATTCCTGAGCCTGTTTATAATCTGATGGTTTACCTATATCTATCCAAAAACCAATTATAGGATTGTGAACTAATTTTCCGCCTTCTTTTACCAGATTATCCATTAGATCGGTGATATCATAAAATTGATTTTTTGGGATCTTATCGATTAACTTCCTCTTCAAAATATAGATCCCGGCATTTGAATGGTAAACATAAGAGGGTTTTTCTTTAAAATCTATTACTTGCTCATCCTTTGTTTCAAATACAGCAAATGGAACATCTACCTTATATTCTGTTGAAGCCACCGCCATGTCTGCATTGGATTTAATTAGCTCCAAATACAAATCTTCAAAATCTACATTAGTAAACAGGTCGCTGTTCATCAACAGTACATGATCTGATTTGAATTCATCTACCAGTGCCAAAGCTCCGGCAGTTCCCAAAAACTCCTCTTCCCAAATATATTCAATGCTAATTCCCTTTTTGCTGCCATCCCCAAAATATTCCTGGATCTGCTCCCCGAGGTATTTTACAGAAATATATATTTTCTGAATTCCGAATGCTATTAAACGATCAATATTATGTTCTATTATGGGCTTATCACCTAATAGCAACATAGGTTTGGGAACTGTATCGGTTAACGGACTCAATCGTTTGCCTCTTCCCCCCGCCATGATCATGCATTCCAATGGCAATACCGACTTTGTTTTCTCTAAATCTATAATTCTCACCATTCTTTTATTCTTATCTAAGATGGGTAAGATTTTAATATTTGTTTTTCTATAGGGTTTTAGATCCAGAAACCCCTTTTTATCAGTTTCAAAAACAAAATTTCTATTACAAATTAACCCAATAGGTTTATTAATATCCGCATCCTCAGCAAGGGATCTTCTAATATCTCCGTCAGTTAGAGAACCTAATATCTTTCCGCTTTCATCATTTACAAACAAAATAAGCCTGCTTACATCTCTTATTGCATTAAGTTTTTTGAGCGCACTTAGAATATCATTATTTTCAGAAATCTGAATATGATCAAGTTCCATCATTTTAAAATTAAATTAAGTTCTCCCATTTCAATAAAGAGTCTTCTTCCATATCATTTTTCAATGTTCGTCCAATAACAAAATCCATTTCATTTGGAGGTATCTGGGTTCCTGGCCGTTTTGCAGCTAAATCGTCCTTTGTAAGCACGTGACCTTTTTTTAATCCCTTTTCAATGATTAAACTACGTCGGAATCTTTCCTTTTTATTTTCTTCGGCATCCGAAACTATACGAGATCTACTTCCGAGCGATTCTGCAATATTTTTAGACTCTGAACATATAACCTTTAATTCTTCAGGGTTAGCAGATATTTCATGATCCCAACCAGGCAAATCTTTATCTAAGGTGAAATGTTTCTCGATTAAACAACTTCCAAGAACTACTGAAGCTAAAGGAATTGCTGTTCCAACAGTATGGTCTGAAAATCCAATTGGTAAATCAAATAAAGTTTGCAGGGTACTAATATTATTAAGATGAATATCCTTATATTCAGGTGGATAAATTGATATACAATGAAGTAGAATTACTTGTTCATTACCAACACTAAAACAGGCCTTTACCGCATTCTCAATCTCACATATTGTAGACATTCCCGTAGACAAGATCACAGGTTTCTGGTAAGAGGCTACGTGCTTAATAAAATCAATATAATTTATATCCATTGATGCAATTTTAAAAAATGAAACACCAATTTCATTTAAAAGATCAGCCTCTTTCTTTGAAAAAGGAGAAGATGCAAATTCTATCTGATTATTATCACAAAACTTTTTGAGCTCTCTATGTTGATCATCCGTTAAAGCATACTTTTGAACCATTTCCTGCAAGGAGCCAAAATGTTTTTTCTTAGAATCATTATAGACCTGATTTCTATCATACTCTTCTTTAGAAATTAACGATTTAGGAGTCCATGATTGAAATTTCACACAATCTGCTCCCGCTTCCTTGGCTGACAATATCATTTCTTTTGCCAGCTCCATATCACCATTATGATTAGCACCTATCTCTGCAATTATATAGGGAGTTGAAAAATTATATACTTCCTTATTTCCTAATTTTATTTTTTTCATATAATATTTTTTAAATTGTTAGTTTCTTCCCACCATAATAAATTAAAATTTTCCTTGTCAGAATTAAATTTTAAGAAATCAATAACGTCAACCTGGATTTGACTTAGTTGATATAATTCTTTTTTAAAATCAAATCCTATATTGGATAAAGCATTATAGTGAGCATTTTTGACATTCAGGACATGTTTTAACCTGGGAAAATCCAACTTTTTTATTCCTGCAATATTTTCTTGATGTTGTCTGTAATAAGTTGTTGTGTTTGTAATAAATAATGCTTTCAAATTGTTTAGTTTGAAAATTTGATAAAACAAAAACCAATCAAAAGCTAAAGGTAAAGCTGAAAAACTCAATCTCGGATCTATTAACAAAGACTTCTTAATTGAAGTATTTCCTAATCCAACGATATTTTTATCTCTTAAAAATTTTTCGTCGAATTCAAAACCATTACCCAATCTTTTAGCCCAATATGAATTTTCCAGTATTTGGGAATTCTCATTAACTAAGGATAGATCATTTACAACTAAATCATAATTTTTTAAAGCCTTCAAATTTTCTTCGATTCTATTTTTGGCCATGAAATCATCTGCATCCTGAAAAATAAAATATTCAGATTTTATAGCCCTTAAAATCTTTAAGGAATTAAATCGAATTTGATTAATAGAACCCGTAACATCAACAATTGAATATTGAATCTCAAGATCTTTAAATAACACATTTAAACTATTGCAATTATCATTAAAAATAATGACATCAAATTCCTTATTAGATTGATTATTAATAGATCTAATAAGATCATTAAGATATTTTTCAATCCCAGGATATACATATAGAACTAATGAAATTTTCATTTTTGAATTCTAATAAAGATCTAAGCTTAAATTAATATAAGAATCTCTCATATTTCCTTTCCTGGATTTCCAACTATTTTTCTGTTATCGGCAATATCCTGCAAAATTACCGATCCTGCTCCTATAATAACATTAGCACCAATTCTCACCCCTTGTTTAATTACCGAATTTGCACCTACAAATGTATTATCACCAATTACTACATTTCCCGCCAAAACAGCACCCGGAGCAATATGAACTCCATTTTCAATAATACATTCATGCTCTATAATGCATCCTGTATTTAAAATACAAATATCTCCTATCTTGACCAGAGCATTTACAGATACATTCCTTGAAATAAAATTACCAATCCCAAATTGAACTTTTGCCGATATTGAAGCCGACGGATGTATTACATTAAGTAAATCTACCCCCTTAGAGATTAACAAATCGGCCGTTTTTCTTCTTATAAGGTTATCTCCAATCCCTAAAATATAATCATATTCTTTGTTCCAAAATGCAAAATCTAAATCATCTTCAAATCCTAAATAAGCTAAATCAAAGGGGTTTTTAGTAATTTGTTTTTTGTCGGTATAATATTTCAAATTCATATTTGATGCAATTGCCGCATCTGCAACAACAAATCCATGACCAGAATAACCTACAAGTACAACTTCTTTATTTAACACTACTTGGAATATTTACTATTCTATCTACCAAAAATCTGGCATTCACCTGTTCATCTTTTAAACATTCCTGATACATTGGTAATTTATACATCAATTCCCAGATTGGTCGGGTCATTACTTTAGCCTCATTGGTTTCTTTCAAAAATAAATCCCTGGCATTCCTGTTTTCAAGCTCTACACACATCAACCAGTAATTGGCTTTTGTTTCCGGCAATTCTGTCCTGAATCTTGCATCTGCTCCTTTGAAGAATTCTTCGTATTTTTTTGCCAACTCTCTCTTTTTTTCAAGAAACCAATTGAGTTTCTCAAGCTGTGCACAAGCCAGGGCTGCGTTAAGGTTTGGCATTCTATAATTATATCCCAACTCATCGTGAACATATTCAAAGGCATGAGGTTGCTTTGCGGTAGTGGTTAAATATTTTGCCTTAATTCCCAAGGAGTCATTATTTGTAACAATTGCTCCTCCGCCTCCACTGGTCACTATTTTGTTCCCGTTAAAGGAGAAAACACCTACTTCCCCAAAACTACCGGTTGGTCGCCCCTTATATTCACTACCCAAAGATTCCGCAGCATCCTCCAATACCGGGATTTTCCAATCGTTGCAAATTTTGATAAGTTCATCAATATATACAGGAAAACCAAAAGTATGCATTGGTAAACAAGCTGCTATTTTATTGCCGGTTTTTTTATTATAACATCCATTTTCCCGAAGTTCTCCATTTTCTTCCAGAAAATGGAGAACGGCATTGGGAGATAAGCCCATTGTATCCAGATCAACATCTATAAAAACTGGTTTGGCTCCATTATAGGCAATTGCATTGGCTGTAGCTACAAAGGTAAGCGCCTGGGTTAAAACTTCATCTCCAATGTTAACACCTACCAAACGCAAAGCAACCTGGATCCCGGAAGTTCCGTTAACAACCGCTATCGCTTTTTTAGTTTGGCTAATCCCCTGCATCATTTCTTCAAACCTATCTACATAAGCGCCCACTGAAGAAACAAATGTAGAATCTATAGTGTCCAGAAGGTATTTTTTTTCGTTGCCAACAAATCGCGGTTCGTGGAGCGGAATAAAATCCTGAGACTGGTATATTTCCCGTATAAATGAGATGGTATTTTTAATTTCTGACATTACATTTTTGAATCTAAATATTTCCCTGTTTCCTTATGACCAAAATCAGGAATCATTTTATGGAACAAAGCTACAATTTCTTCTTTTGTCCAATTTTTAGAGGTTCTGAACCCGGCAATGCGCTCTTCAAAAAATTGAAGTTGTGCGTTTACTAATTTCAATTCATTTTTGATAACCCCTAAATTTTGAAACCTGTTGAGATCCAAAATTTCCTTATCGGTAAAAAACTCTTCAAAATCCTTTTCTCCTGTGGTATCACTTCCGGTAAATAAACAAGGCCATTTTCTTTGATCGGGCAAGGTTTTTACCAATTCGCGGGCTTCTTCTTCATTTTGGCAAAGATAAGGTTCATAACCCAACTGTTCCAGATATTTAACAGCAATGTCCGCAAATGAAATTAGATGTAATTTTTCGCTTAGTTTTGGAAAAAACACATCCCTGTTCTCCCCAAATATACAGGACATTAAACATAATTCCCCGCTTTCCTGTGGAGTTACGAAATAACGTTTCACATCATTTGGGGCTACTATAGGCTGCCTTTTTTGAATTCGTTGGTTGAACCCGTGCAATAAAGAACCGTCAGAAAAAGCAACGTTGGCGAAACGGGCCGTGGATATTTTTATATCCTTACTCCTGCGCACTAAAAACATCTCCATGATCCGTTTAGAAGCTCCCATCATGTTCACGGGATTAGCAGCCTTATCTGTAGAAACACAGAAATATTTTTTGGTGCCATTTTCAATAGATTGAAGTAGCGTTTTATCTGTATTAAAAACATTGACATCAATCATTCTCATAAGGGTAAAAGGATCCTTTTCACTACGAACATGTTTTAAAGCGGAAAGATTTAGAACATAATCATATTTTCCATCGGCTTTTATAAAAGCTTCATACTCAAGGGAACCAATATCTAAAGCGAAGGTTTTAAAATCTCCTTCAATATATCCATAAGAACTGCGTATATCCCTCACCAGTTCTACCATATTGTTTTCACTGATATCAACAACATGAAGCTTAAGTGGTTTCCTTTTAAAAATTTCCTTTGTTACTGCCTGGCCTATAGAGCCCGCACCGCCAAGAACAAGGAAGGAAGATGTAGAAATTTTTTCGTTTAGTTCATTTTGATGTAAAAGGATATCTTCCTCAAATAAGGGTTTATTTCTTCCTATTAATTCCAATATTTCCATTGCGACTACTTAAATTCCAATTAAACTATCTTTTTAAAATACTCAATAGTCTTTATTAATCCTGGTTCCAGTTCAATAGTTGGTGTCCAATTTAATTTGTTTTTTGCCAAATCTATAACTGGCTTCCTTTGCATGGGATCGTCTTCTGGCAAAGCCTCAAAGACTATTTTACTTTTGCTCCCTGTGAGTTTTATAATTTGTTGTGCTAATTTCAACATGGTAAACTCTGTTGGATTTCCAATATTTACGGGACCTGTAAATCCACTTTTGGAATTCATCATTTTAACCATCCCGTCAATCAAATCGGTTGCATAACAAAAACTACGGGTTTGTTTTCCATCCCCATAAATGGTAATATCCTTCCCTTTTAATGCCTGGACAATAAAATTGCTCACCACCCTTCCATCGTGAGGATTCATATTTGGCCCATAGGTATTAAAAATACGAATTACCTTAATTTCAAGTTTGTGCTGTCTGTAATAATCAAAAAATAATGTTTCCGCACATCTTTTTCCCTCATCATAACACGCGCGTGGACCAATTGGGTTGACATTTCCCCTATAGCTTTCGGGTTGGGGATGCACTTCCGGATCACCATAAACCTCACTCGTACTTGCCTGAAGTATTGGCACCTTTAATCTTTTGGCCAGGCCCAACATATTTATTGCACCAATCACACTGGTTTTGGTGGTTTGAACCGGATCAAACTGATAGTGGATTGGACTGGCTGGACAGGCCAAATTATATATTTGATCCACCTCCACAAATAACGGGTGGGTGATATCGTGACGGAGAAGTTCAAAATTCTTATGATCCAGTAATTCGTATATATTCTTTCTGGAGCCTGTATAAAAATTATCTACACATAATATTTCGTTGCCCTCTTCCAAAAGGCGTTTGGACAAATGACTCCCCAAAAACCCTGCACCGCCGGTTATTAATATTCTCTTCATATTTTAAAATAAAAGTTTCTGCTTTAGGAAATTGTAGAAAGGTGCTTATTTTAACCGCAAAGGTCTCAAAGTCTTGCACTTCCATTCGGCACTTCTGTCAAGGTGTCCCTTTCTAATTTCCAATTCAATTATTATCCAGTTGGTCCATTATCAATCATCATTTTTTTCTTTGCGTCCTCTGCGTTTTTTTTCTTAGCGTGCTTTGCGGTTAAATTAGCGTGCTTTGCGGTTAAAAAGGAACGATGCAAAAAGGCAATTCCTGATTATAAATGCATCACTTAACTTCCAATCATAAAAACCTCAAACCCAACTTTTTCCAAATCATGTTTATCCAACAGCCTTCTCCCATCAAATAAAAATGCCGGTTTCAGCATATCATTATAAACCGCTTTCCAGTCCAGGTCTTTAAATTCGTTCCATTCGGTTAAAATTGCAACGGCGTGCGCTTCATTACAGGCTTCCATAGCCGTGTTTACCACCTTCACCCTGTCGCGAATTTCCTCACTGCTATGAGTGCCTAAATATTCCAAATCAGCATACATCTGTTCTTTTCTTACTTTTGGGTCATACACCACTATTTCGGCTTGTTCGTTCATAAGGTAATCTGCAACATAAATAGCAGCAGATTCCCGGGTATCGTTGGTGTCTTTTTTAAAGGCCCAGCCTAAAAAGGCGATCTTTTTGCCGGAAACGGTATTGTAAAGGGTTTTCACGATTTTCTCCGCAAAACGCCTTTTTTGATGGTCGTTCATTATAATCACCTGTTCCCAATAGTCGGAAACTTCATTTAAACCAAAGGATTTGGAAATATAAACCAGGTTCAAAATATCCTTTTGGAAACAGGAACCTCCAAAACCTACGGAAGATTTCAGGAATTTTGGTCCAATCCTGGAATCCATTCCCACTGCTTTAGCCACTTCATCCACATCGGCCCCGGTTTTTTCGCAGATCTCGCTCATCGCGTTGATGCTTGAAATTCGCTGTGCCAAAAACGCATTTGCGGTCAATTTTGACAATTCCGAAGACCAAAGATTTGTGGTAAGGATCTGTGATTTCGGGATCCATTGAGCATATACATCTACCAATGCATCGACGGCCCTTTTACCTTTTTCGGTATCAATTCCACCTCCTATTAGAACCCTGTCCGGATTCAACAGATCCTGCACTGCGGTACCCTCGGCCAAAAATTCAGGATTTGAAAGAATTTGAAAATTCACCCCATTCCCGGTATTGTCCAGAATATTTTTTAAAGCCTCAGCTGTCCGTACCGGTAATGTGGATTTTTCCACCACTATTTTATCGTTTTTCGAAACCCTTGCAATTTGTCTTGCGCATAGTTCAATGTATTTTAAATCGGCAGCCATTCCCTTTCCAATCCCGTAGGTTTTGGTGGGTGTATTTACCGAGATAAAGATCAATTCAGCTTTGTCAATTGCTCCGTCAACATCGGTTGAAAAGAACAAATTCCTCCCGCGGGCTTCTTTGACTATATCAGACAATCCAGGTTCGTAAATTGGAATATTCTCAACATCTTCATCATTCCATGCAGCGATCCTCTTTTCGTTGATATCTACAACTGTAACATTAATTTCAGGACAATTTTTGGCTATTACGGCCATTGTTGGGCCTCCAACATATCCTGCTCCAATACAACAAATATTTTTTATCTTCATTATCTAAATGATTACACGGATTTTAACGGATTTCACTGATTGATTAAGACTCACCCACTCTTATAAACTTCGATGATTGAGGAGCATTTAAATTTGATATTCATTACATTTTTGTACCCAGTTAACCAATCACTGAAAACTAACTGTTAAGGTTTCAACAAACAGACAATTCACTACTACGGTACTCTTAAAAACCGCAAAGATAAAATTTCATTATGAGTTCATTCATAATGAAACCTTAAAGAAGTAAAACATTAATTTTAATTTACTTTGTACAAATAGATTCGTGGATATATCCCCTCATTTTCGAATATTTTCATTAGTTCAAGGTTATCATTTATTCCATTTATTTTTGCAATAGAAAGGATATATTTCCCTCCAAGGTTTTTAAAAGCTTCCAAGTTAAATTCAAGATCATCAATTTCATAAGATTTGTAAAAATCAAGACCATTTGGTCTTCCTAATTCTGCTGAAAAAGCATAGCATCTACTACCCCAATTATCAAAATATTTTTGGAGACCGGTATCTTTTTGTAATTCCCTTTCTATAATCTTTCTAAATTGATGTTTATAACTTAATGGGTAGTCTGGAAAATACCCATCTAATGTGTAAAATCCATTATATAGAAGAACTGCAGGCTCAAATCCTAATCCAATTACACGGAAAGATTTTGTTGGTTCGTCAATAAAGTCCTTTATTTTTTCAAACTTTTTACTTGAATAAAATTCCCCAAAGCCAGGATTTTTATTATATATAATGTCGTGGGAACTAAGAACATAAAAAAATTGAACAATCAAAATTAGAAGGGCAAATTGAAAATTAATTTTCTCAGTAATAAATATTAACAGAACAAAAAATAAAATATACCAAAGAAATGGATTTAACATATAAAATCTATCAAATTGCATCGGTAAAAGGTTCGTAATAAATTCTTTAAGTGGCAATAGAAATGTGCTCCCATAAAATCCGTAAAATAATGACGTAGATACCAGAAAGCATAAAATACTTAAAATCAAAAGTTTAATATGGCGTTTAATTATTAAATAGAAAACAATAAATAAAGCAGAAAGTGCAATTAAAAGCTGAAAGGATTCAGAATGCGTTTGACCGAATAAAAATATTTTTATCGATCTAACACTTGCACCGTTAAAATTACTTAAATTTCCAAAAACAAATTCTTCTCTATGAGATATATAGTCATCGAGAAAAATAAAATTATAGAATAGTGCAAAGTGACTTACAATATAGACAGCACTAATTAATGAAATACCTAAAAGAATGGTCCATTTCTGTTGACGCGATTTGTATAGATCATAAATAAAAACAAAAGTAAAAAGTACGAGAATAAAAAATCCAACAACAACTAATGAGGAATATAATGGATAAAGAACAAAAATCAACCAATTATATCCTAATTTATTACCATTTCTTATATTTAAAAAAGCGTATACCAAAAACGGTAAACCTGCTACAGATACAGAATAAGACCAAAACGGCAAAAATGAATATACACAAGCAACTCCAAAAGCAAAAAATAAGTCCTTTTTATTTTGTGTGAAATGATGCTTCAACAATAAATACATTCCAAAAAAGGCTATTAAGGAAATAAGCATTTTATTAACTACAATTCCCCAGAACATTCCAAAGATTGAAAAGAGAACTATACTAAAATCATAGGTGCCATAAACATTTCCCCTTACCATGCCGCTCAAGGCCTGAGGGATTGGAGCATCTGGAGCCCCAAAGACAACATTGTTATCTAATATCAATTTTGCCCAAACTACATTCGAATCTAAATTGTCATGAATTCTAATGGGCATATTCTCTCCAAGTACGAAGTATGGTAGATAAAACAGTAAAAAAATTATAAAATAAATTATAAAAAAAGTACTTTCTTTATAAAAATATTGATTTAATTTCATAGATATCTTCATAGTATCAAATGGAATTTTAAATTAAACTTTTTACTAATCCTTCAATTCCTTTTCGACCATTTTTAATATAATGATCCAGGAAAAAGATGGTTTAGAATTAATGAAAAGAGCCAGTATAAAAAATCTTGATTAAATAAATTATTCCTGCTAAAAAATGTCCTAAAATAAGTATTTTAATGCCGATTAAAGTTTTTGAATTTCTCTTTATTTTATCCCATTTAGCAATTAAAAATGACATTGTGGTAAGAAGAAGTAAATAACAACATATAACATTTTGCCACATAAAATTTCCATGCGAACTTCGAGGGCCTGATTCCATAAATAATGCGGAAATCATTAATCCTGTCAACGTCAAAAATAAAGCAAAAAGAAATGGTTTGTATTCTAATAATTTTCTTTTAAAGATTAGAAGTACAAATAGAGGTAAAATATAAGACATTACTAAAGAAATAGGGATATACCATGCGGGTATCCATTGCCCTAAACCTTCAAAAAATCCCGACAAGAAAATAGAACTAGACTCCTCTTGAAAAGATCCTGCTTGAAAAACATAGATAGCAAGTGAGAGAATTCCGATTACCAGTACCCCTATAACCAGAGGTAAAAATACAATGAGAATTTTTTTGAAATTTTTTAATTCATATTTTAAAATAATCCAAATACTGGTCACGGGAATTAATACAAATAGAAATGACGGTTTTATTAGAGCATTTAAAACAACTAATAGGCTCAAGGCTACTATATCTTTAAAAGATGGTGTTGATGCAGACTTTATTAAGTTAAACTGCTTCCAAAATAGCATTAAAGCGAAGGGAAATAAAAATATTGTAGTTGAGTTATGCCAAACATTTGGAACAATCCTGCCTAGATACAAGTTTTTAAGAAAAAATAGATTGTAGAAATCTGGAATTGCGAAACTAAAAACTAATATAAAGGCAAACAAAGTAATTAATTTCTTATTTATATTATTGGTATTTACACCTGAAAATTCTTCAAGCATTTTAATTGTGATTATATATTTAGCTGTAACCGCACCGGATAAAAGAAATATCGCGACTGTCGAAAGTATTTCTAAATTTTTAGAAAATCCGGAAAATAAATTTACCAGGAAATAATATAGAAAATTAGGGGGATAACTGATTTCATTCGAATTAATTTTAACAATTTGTCCTACGTGTGTATTCAGGTCCGGTGTTATAGATATGAACAATCCATAAAAAATTCCAACCGATAAAGTAAAGACAATAGCCCCTATTAAATGTGTGAATTTAAAAATATCGTAAATTTTCATCATATTCAATGGTAAATAATATTTAATTGATCAGAGAAATTAAGTTTTTTTACAATATTCAATGTCCCTGATTAAATCAATAATATTTTTTATCATTTCTTCATTCAAGTCGTAAAACAGTGGTAATCTGAGCAAATTTTCAGAATATCGGTCAGAGTTGGGTAAGTCATTACCATCATGTTTATTTTTATAAAACGGACTTTTATGTAAGCTCAAATAGTGAAAAACCGCCAAAATCCCTTTAGATTTTAATCTATCTATCAGCTCATTTCTTTGCTCTAAATCTTTGCATACCAGGTAAAACATATGTGCATTATTGGTTGCAAAATCCGGGATTTCCGGGAGACGAATATCATTTTGCATTGCCCAGTCTTTTAAACCCTTACGATAATTATTCCAATGCTGAAGTCTTTTTGCTTGTATGTCTTCCAAATTCTCCAGTTGTGCCCATAGAAAGGCTGCTATAATTTCAGATGGCAAAAAGGAACTTCCCACAGCCACCCAACCATATTTATCTACTTCTCCCCTAAAAAAGGCGGACCTGTTGGTTCCCTTTTCCCAAATAATTTCGGCTTTAGCCATAAATTGAGGATCGTTAATGGCCAGCATTCCACCTTCCCCGGAAATAATATTCTTGGTTTCATGAAAAGAAAAGGCTGCCAAATGTCCAATAGATCCAAGAGCTCTTTTAACGCCGTCTTTTCCGGTATAAAAACTCTCGATTGCCTGTGCGGCATCTTCTATAACAAAAAGTTCGTATTTATCTGCCAGGGCCATTATCTTATCCATATCGCAGGCTACTCCGGCATAATGTACCGGGACAATGGCTTTGGTCTTGGAGGTGATTAAGGTTTCAATACTGTCTTCGTCAATTCCGGGATGATCTTTTCTGCTGTCTGCAAATATTATTTTTGCTCCCCTCAACACAAAGGCATTCGCAGTTGAAACAAAAGTATAGGAAGGCATAATCACCTCATCTCCCGGTTTGATATCGATGAGGAGTGCCGCCATTTCAAGGGCATCTGTACAGGAAGTGGTAAGTAAACATTTTCCGAAGTTATATCGCTCTTTTAAATAATCCTGACACAGCCGGGTATATTTTCCGTTCCCGGAAATTTTCCCTGCGTTTACAGCATCGTTAATATAATGGGTTTCTTTTCCGGTGAGGTGAGGTTTGTTGAAAGGTATTTTTTCCATCCTAATTCAATCTTGTTCTAAATTTTTTAAAAATAAAAGGTTCATTATTTTTATGTAATACTTTTAATATTTTAATTGCATTTCTTCCGCATAAAATTATCGGTTCCTCATCGAACATGATAAGTTTACCAGGAGCATAAATTTCAGAAATAATATTATTAACCTCCACACATTCCAATATCAAAATAACTTCACCTTCTTCGGTTTTGGTTTTTGCCCCTCCATACGGATATCCAACAGCATCAACAAACCTCACAATTTCGGACGCATCCCTAGTCCAATCGATAAAATAGTCATATTCATTTCTCCAAACACTATATGTAGCATCATTAGCTATCTGTGGAATACTCGCTAACTTTTTATTTTCCAATATTAAAGTCATTATTTTCAAAACTATTTCTACATATAACTCAGCAATTATTTCTATTGCTTTATGAATTTTAAGAGGGTAAGTTATATTAACTTTTTTCTGAAAAATAATTTCGCCTTCATCCATTTTATCTGTCGCCCAAATAGCAGTAGCACCTAAATAATTTTCCCCATTAATGAGCATATTTACAACTGGAGAAAACCCTCTATACTTTGGAAGACAAGAATCATGTAAAACAATGAGATTTTTTTCATCATTAATTAACCATCTCCAACCTATTGCCAAAGAATATTTACTCTGAGCGACGATTTTATTATTACGATCTATATAATTTATATTATAATTTTCGCATAAACTTCGAATTTCATCATAAAAATCTTCATCATTTCCCTTATCCCTTGCACCGACAACTAAATCAATGCTTTTTAAATTTTTTGCAGAAGTTGTTAAAGCTTTTAATACCTCATATCCCTTCTTGTTTAGCAAATAAAGTGTAATTGACATAAATTTTCTAATTAATTATTTATTCTCTTGTCAACTATATAAATCGGTCGATTTTTAACTCCTTCGAAGGTTTTACCAACATATAATCCAATAACACCTAAGGTTGATAAAATTATTCCTGATAATAACCAGAGTGATATAATTAAACTCGTATATCCTAAGACTAAAACCTCACCTTTTAACCATTTTATAAAATAAATAAAAGCAATTAAAAAAGATATCATGGAAATTATTAGCCCGCTTTTAATTAATAAACGAATTGGTTTATCTGAATAGGCAAGTATAATATCTATGGCTAGATTAATTAATTTTTTTGTGTTATAATTTGAAACTCCATCCATTCTTTCACTGTGTTCTACATCCATTTTCGCAGATTTAAATCCAACCCACTTAACCATTGCAGGAAAAATTCTTATTGACTCCCGCATAGATACAACCGCAGTCACAACATTCCGGTTGTAGATCCCAAAATTGGCTACGGTTTCATCTTGTTCAGATCCCGTTAGGTAACCAAGTGTTCTATAAAACATTTTTGAGAAAAATTTCTTAAAAAAACGATCCTTTCTATCAAATCTCCTTCCTAAAACAATGTCAAAGCCTTCCTGAGCTTTCTTGTATAATTTTTCGATTTCCTCAGGTTGGTCCTGTAAGTCACAATCCATTACAACCACCCAATCTCCCTTAGCCTGGTCCAGACCCGCTGTAATGGCATAATGTTGTCCAAAGTTTCTGCTTAATTTTATTCCAATAATTTTAGGATTTTTTTTAGCTAACTTTTCAATTACTTCCCAGGAATTGTCCGGCCCACAATCCTCCACCAGTATAATTTCATAATCGGAGGTGATTTGTTCAACACTGCTTTCAATCCTTTCAACTAAAACAGGTATTATTTTTTCGGCATTATAAACGGGACTAACAATGGAAAGATGCGGCATAAGTTTAAAATTTAACGGTTACTACGGTTCCTAAGATAATTAACAACAAACCTATTACTTTACCCCAGGTAAATGTTTCCCCCAAGAAAAAAATGCCAATAAAAAACACCAAAGCAGGTGACAGGCTCATAAAAGGATAAGCTACGGTAATTTCAAATTTAGTCATGGCCGCCATCCAAAACATGGAAGCTATAAAAGCACTTATAAAACCGGAAAGTATATACAAGTCAAACAAAGAGCCCAACAAAAATTTTATTTTATCAAATGAACCTTCAGGTAAACTTCCAAAAGTATTCAAACGCCATTTAAGAATGATTTGTCCGTAAATAGTAAATAAAATGGTACCGAAAATATAAAAATATCCTGTCATACCAATTTGCTTAAATACTCACCATATTTACTTTTCCCGTATTTTTTTGTCGCAGCATCAATTTCATCTTTCCCTATAAATTTATGAATATATGCCACCTCTTCAATGCAACCAATCATTGCACTTTGCCTGTTTTGAATTACCCTAATAAATTCGGTTGCATCATCCAGGGATTCTACCGTGCCTGTATCAAACCAACTCATTCCACGTGTCATCACCCCTACTTCCAATTTTCCGGCATCGAGGTACATTTGATTAATAGTTGAAATTTCCTTCTCACCTCTACTGGAGGGTTTTACATTTTTAGCATACTCCACGACCTTATTATCATAAAAATACAAGCCGGGAACCGCATACTGGGATTTTGGCTTTATTGGTTTTTCTTCAATACTGATTGCTTTTTGGTCTGAATCAAATTCTACCACCCCATAACGTTCCGGATCTTTTACCGGATAAGCGAATATTGCTGCCCCTTCCACATCTATTTTACTCCGCAGCAAAGTGCCCAAGCCATTTCCGTAAAAAATATTGTCCCCTAATACCAAGGCAACCTTATGATTCCCAATAAATTCTTCCCCAATGGTAAATGCTTCCGCCAGTCCTTTGGGCTCTTGCTGTACCTCGTATTCAAATTTACATCCAACCTGAGAACCATCTCCCAATAGTTTTATAAAAGCTTTCTGATCATGCGGTGTGGTGATAATTAAAATTTCACGGATACCTGCCAACATTAATACCGATAATGGGTAATAGATCATTGGCTTGTCATAAACAGGTAACAATTGCTTGCTAACGGCAATTGTTATTGGAAATAAACGGGTTCCGGAGCCACCGGCGAGAATAATACCTTTCATTTAATACGAATTTTGCGAATTTTTGCGAATTTACACGAATTATTTCGACTTGCTTGAATTTAATATTCTTTTATAAGTTAGAGAAGACGTGCCAAAATTAATCAACATCCCTAATTCCATTTTTGTTGATACTAAAAAGTTTTTCAATTGCATTTGAAATGTTTGTGGCATAAAACCAACTGATTTTATTTCAAGTATGATTTTGTCGAAACAAATGAAATCTGCCTTATAATACTTCTTAAGTTTTTCATCCCCGTAAAAAACATTTAACTTGATCTGTTTTTTAAAAGGTATTTTCTTTATACGAATTATTCGAATTTTTAAATACGAATTTTGCGAATTATTTCGACTTATTCGAATTGGCTGATTCTGAATTTAGTATTCTTTTATACGTTAGAGAAGAAGTGCCGAAATTTATTAACATTCCTAATTCTGTATTTGTACATTTTAAATAGTTTTTTAATTGCGCATAAAAAGCGGTAGGTATTAGTGTAACAGCTTTTATTTCCAAAATAATAGAATCATAACAAACAAAATCTGCTCTGTATTGTTTTTTTAATTTTTGATTTTCGTAATACAATTCCAGTTTCACTTGTTTTTAAAATGGTATTTTTTGGTCCTGAAATTCCCTTTCCAAAGCTTCTTCATAAACTGCCTCCAAGAATCCTGCACCTAAAGCACGATGAACTTTCATGCAAGCACCAATAATTTTAAAACTTTCTTCCTTAAATACTATTACTACCCCAGAATCCATTCGTTCAATTCGTTTTAATTCGCTTTAATTCGTGTTAATTCGCTTTAATTCGTATTAATTCGCAGCATATTGTTTTGTATAATACTCCTGATACCTACCGGACGTCACGTTCTTCAACCACTCCTCATTATCCAAATACCAATCAATGCTTTTTTCCAGTCCTTCTTCAAAAGTAACCGAAGGTTTCCAGCCGAGTTCTCTGGAAATTTTTGTGGCGTCTATGGCATAACGCTTATCATGTCCGGGACGGTCTTTTATATAGGTAATCAGTTTTGCTGAACAGCCTTTTTCCCTGCCGAGTTTTTTATCCATGATCTCGCAAAGAATCTTAATTAGATCGATGTTTTGCCATTCGTTAAAACCCCCTATGTTATAGGTCTCTTTGTTTTTTCCATTATGAAAAGCCAGATCAATAGCGGTTGCATGATCAATCACATACAACCAATCCCTGGTGTATTTTCCATTTCCATACACCGGCAATGGTTTATTCTCTATTATATTGTGGATAAAAAGAGGGATTAGTTTTTCCGGGAATTGATTTGGTCCGTAATTGTTGGAACAATTTGAAATAATGTAAGGCAAGCCGTAGGTTTCCCCATAAGCCCGTACAAAATGATCTGAACTGGCTTTGGATGCAGAGTAAGGTGAGTTGGGTGCATAGGCGGTGGTTTCTGTAAAAAGTCCGGTCTTGCCCAGGGTTCCGTAAACCTCATCTGTACTTATATGATAAAAAAGCTTGTCTTCTAAATCATCTTTCCATAACTCCTTTGCAGCGTTTAGCAAATTCATCGTTCCAATTACATTGGTTTTTACAAATGCCAGAGGATCTGTAATTGAACGATCAACGTGAGATTCCGCGGCTAAATGGATGATTTTATCAAAATTATATTTTTTGAACAGGGAATTGATCTCTTCTGCATTATTGATATCGGCCTTTAAAAAATGATAATTTGGTTTCTCTTCTATGTCTAAAAGGTTTTCAAGGTTCCCGGCATAGGTCAATGCATCCAAATTAAATATTTCGTATTCCGGATATTTATTCACAAACAAACGCACTACATGAGATCCAATGAAACCGGCCCCTCCGGTAATTAAAAGCTTCATAATTCAAAATTTAAAATTAAAAGTTCCGTTTTAGAAAATTGTACAAAAATGTTTACTATAACCGCAAAGGGCGCAAAGTTTCTGCAAAGATCGCAAAGTCTTGGAATCCAACTGATGCTTCAATAATGTAGTCTCATCCCTATTTCCTATTCAATTATTATTTGATTTTTTTGCACTTTCATCTTCAACCATTTTTTTCCTATTTGCCCTTTGCGTTTTTTCTCTTAGCGCACTTTGTGGTTAAAAAGAACCGAAGAAAAATTGCATTCCTTAATAGGTATCTCTGAAATAAACCAGAACATTCATAAACCTCAGATTTAAAACTCCCCCTTCGGGGGCTGGGGGGATTTACAATTTCTTATCACACCTATCGCCCAACACCCCTTTAACATCATAGACAACCGTACTTCCATTTTTTAAAGAATCAAAATCCAATTCCATAAATTCCTTGTGAGCAACAGCCAAAACAATTCCGTCAAATTTATCTTTCGGAAGGGAGGTGGAAATTTCAAGATTGTACTCGCGCTCAACGTCTTCCGGACTTGCAAGAGGATCATATATAGTCACATTTGTGCCGTATTCCTTAAGGTTCTTTATTACATCCACCACCTTGGTATTTCTGACATCGGGACAATTTTCCTTAAAGGTAATTCCAAGAACAAGGATATTCGCGCCTTTTACCTTCAGGTCATTTCGCAACATTAGTTTAACCACTTCACTTGCGACGTACTGACCCATAGAGTCATTCATTCTTCTGCCGGCAAGGATAATTTCCGGGTGATATCCCAATTCCTGGGCTTTTTGAGCCAGATAATAAGGATCAACACCTATGCAATGCCCACCAACAAGACCCGGTTTAAATGGCAAAAAGTTCCATTTTGTGCCCGCTGCTTCCAACACGTCCTGAGTATCTATATCCATCATATTGAATATTTTTGCCAGCTCATTTACAAATGCGATGTTGATATCGCGCTGGGAGTTTTCAATCACCTTGGCTGCTTCAGCAACCTTAATTGTAGGTGCCAAATGCGTACCGGCAGTAATTACGGTGGCATATAAGTCATTGACTTTTTCCCCAATTTCCGGAGTCGAACCCGCAGTAACCTTTAATATTTTTTCAACGGTATGTTCCTTATCTCCCGGGTTGATCCTTTCAGGAGAATAGCCCGCGAAGAAATCTACGTTGAATTTAAGTCCGCTGGCTTTTTCCAGCACGGGAACACATTCCTCTTCGGTCACACCCGGATAAACAGTAGATTCGTAAATTACGATGTCTCCCTTTTTCAAGACTTTCCCAACGGTCTCACTACTTTTATAAAGCGGGGTTAAATCGGGTCGATTGTTTTTATCGACCGGAGTTGGAACCGTAATGATGTAATAATTACAATCTTCGATTTGAGTTAAGTCGGTGGTGCAATAAAGTCCATTTTCATCCGATGGTTTATCCACCAATGCCGATTTCAGCAAATCGGTTTCAACCTCAAGTGTTGAATCAATTCCATCCATCAAGGCAGTTACTCGTGCATGATTTATATCAAATCCTATAACCGGATATTTTGTAGAGAATAAGCGAGCCAATGGAAGGCCTACATAACCTAAACCTATAACTGCAATTTTAATTTTATTATTCATGTTATTTTATTGTTTCTTTTTCCATAAATGATAAACATACTCAGGAGGATTGAATTTAAAACCATACCTCTCGTATATTTTTAGGGCCTTTTTGTTCATATCCTGTGTATCACTTAAAACTATAGAACATTTTTTCCCGATCAAAATATTTTCCATTGCATTCATTAATGCAAAAGAGATCCCTTTTCCTTCATAATTTCTATCAACAGCAAACAATGGCGCATAACCTATACCATCAACAACTTTTAAAGTAGAAAAACCCACAATTTTATCATTCTCCCGATAAACATATACTTCATCTGCAATTTTTTTATTTACAGAGTTTATTATCCAAAGTTTAAAGAGTTCATCACATTTAGATTCGGGTATATTTTTATCTTTACCAAATCTTCCCTGTTTACCGGCAAGTTGCGCCAATTTAATTAAATCTTCCTCAGGATATTCTTCTGTATATAAACTTATCTTAGGATTGATTTTGGAAGCATTATTTAGTTGTTTTATAATAGGAATTCTTTTAATTATGGGAAAAATATCATACATCAAATTATCAATTCGTCCCACAAATGGGATTTTGGAACTGTAATATGCTAATTGAATATTTTCTGCTAATAATTCGTCAAATATTTTTAAATAATTACAATTATTTAAAATGTTGTTTTCAATTTCAGCAACAGGAAAATCAAAAAAATTTGAATCCCAATCTAAAATTTTAAATTCCTTACCCATTATCGAATTATTGCTTTTAACTTTTTAAATTTTCCCAATACCAGTCTATTGCTTCTTTTAAACCTGCTTCAATTTTAAACTGAGGATCATATCCCAGCAATGTTTTAGCTTTCTCCACCGAGGCCAACGAATGCGGAATATCGCCAGCCCTGTTTGGTCCGTGTTTGATTTCAACATTTGCAATTTCAGGGTCGTATTTGGACAAATATACCTTCAATAGGGTTGTGAGCTCCAATAAATTTGTTCGATCACCAACCGCGGTATTGTACACCTGGTTAACCGCTTCTTTATTTTCTGAAGTCAGCGCCAGAAGGTTCATTTGGATCACATTGTCTATATAAGTGAAATCCCGGGAGTACGTACCATCTCCGTTTATCAAAGGCGATTCGTGATTCATCAACTGAATTACAAATTTTGGGATTACAGCGGCATAAGCCCCGTCAGGATCTTGTTTTCTTCCAAAAACATTGAAATATCTCAGTCCGATAGTATCAAGATCATAGGCAGATTTAAAAATATCGGCGTACAATTCGTTTACATATTTTGTGATGGCATAAGGCGAAAGCGGTTTTCCTATCACATCTTCCACTTTTGGAAGATTTTCTGAATCGCCGTAGGTAGATGAACTGGCAGCATATACAAAGCGTTTTACTTTAGCATCCCGGGCAGCAACCAACATGTTCAAGAATCCCGAAACATTCACTTCGTTGGTGGTGATCGGGTCATTTATAGAACGTGGCACCGATCCCAATGCAGCTTCGTGAAAAATATAGTCCACCCCTTTGGCTGCTTTATGGCAAGTTTCAATATTTCGGATATCTCCTTCTATTAAGGTGAAATTGGGATTGTCTATAATTGCGGCAAGATTTTCCCTTTTACCCGTGGCGAAGTTATCTAAACAAACCACGGTCGAACCGAGTTCTATAAGTTTTTCACAAAGATTGGAACCTATAAAACCTGCCCCACCCGTAACCAATATTTTTTTAGAACTTAATTTTGAAAATTGTTCTTTATGCATACATCATTTTTTGAATCAAGCGGCAAAGATAAGGTTTCTATTTTAAGGAATTTGGGGTTGAAATAACGAATTGCACGAATTAAAACGAATTTCATGGATTGGGGAAACACGAATTACGCGAATTAAAACGAATTTCACGGTTTGTGGTTTGTGGTTTATGGTTATAGTTTTTTAGTTTGTCCATGCCTAAATAGCATTGACCGTTTTTAGTTAAATTTTAATATACATTTATTGGTTCTTTTTCTCTACAATTCTCATCAAATACTCCCCGGTTTCATTTTTGCTCAAGGGAGTTCCCAGACTGCGCAATTGTTCACCGGAAATATATTTTTTATCGAAGGCAATTTTTTCCAGACAGGCAATTTAGAGGCCATGTCGGTTTTCAATGGTTTGACTAAAATTGGAGGCTTCGAGCAGGGATTCAGGTGTTCCTGTATCCAGCCAGGCAAAGTCCAAACAACTTCCCATCCACTTTAAATCCAAACACAAGAAACCAAACTTTTTTAATTGGGAAATACTTGTTACATTAGATTTAAATTTTATGTAATTTTGCACACAACAAGAAATATCAATTTTATGCATCCTGTATAT
>Ga0314774_1000632_pt1 | contig 26399 bp, 20 predicted proteins | sample MetaGCBIA2018_FD_204515 | JGI IMG/M metagenome (GOLD analysis project Ga0314774, IMG submission 204515) | Cryopeg brine microbial communities from Beaufort Sea near Barrow, Alaska, United States - CBIA 2018 | ecosystem: Environmental > Aquatic > Marine > Coastal | place: USA: Alaska | collected...
CTGCGCCGGACCATCCATGGAGAAACTTAACGACAACACAACGTCAGTCATCAACTTAGCTCCCCTTAAAAAAGGGGTCATCTCTATCTTGGAGAAAAGGGGACATCTCTACTTTGGGTTGACAGGGTCAATTTGTTAAGAAAAGCAGGCTAAATGTCTATTTATTAATGTTTCTAATGGTGTGCTGAACTCTTTTTGTTAAAATCGCCATGACCTATCGTTCCCGATGCACGCATCGTGTTGGGTCGTTTTTTTCAGGAAAGACCTTTTCTTGGGGCTTGTCGGCACTTTTTCCCTTTTTCCTTGGGTGATGCCGCTTAAGTCTGGTAAAAAGAAGAATCCCTTTTACCAGATAGGATCTAAACCGATGATAAAGATCGCTCCTTCAATCCTTTCCGCAGATTTCTCCAGACTCGGAGAAGAGGTTATCGCCATCGATACGGCCGGTGCTGATTATATCCATGTCGATGTCATGGATGGACATTTTGTTCCGAATATTACTATCGGGCCTCTGGTGGTCGATGCCGTGCGCAAGGTGACAAATAAACCGCTCGACGTGCATCTGATGATTGAAAATCCGGATCTTTATATCCCCGCCTTTGCTCAGGCTGGAGCCGATATCATCGTGGTTCATCAGGAAGCTGTGGCGCACATGCACCGGACCGTGCAGCTGATCAAGTCGCTCGGCAAGAAGGCCGGCGTCTCGATTAACCCCGGGACCCCGGTAGGGAGTCTCGAATCGATTCTGGATGATCTCGATCTGGTATTGGTGATGACGGTGAATCCGGGCTTTGGTGGTCAATCGTTTATCGACTCCTGTCTACCGAAAATTGAAGCTTTGCGTAAGATGATCGACACGCGTCGGCTTGCGGTTGAGTTGGAAGTTGACGGCGGGGTCAAGGCCGATAATATCGGTCGGGTGACGGCAGCTGGCGCCGATGTGTTTGTTGCAGGGAGTGCAGTATTCAATGCGCCGGATTACGCGCAGGCGATTGCTACGTTGCGTGAGAACGCGCTTTCGACAGGGGATGCGTGACAGAGGTGAGGTTCTCCTTCTGTCGGGGTACTTATTTGCTAACAGGAGGGCAGCAATGGTAAAAAAAATTGGATTTCTGGGTTTGGGTACTGTGGGGAAGTACATGGCGGCCAATCTTCTTAAGGGGCATTATGAACTGGCGGTTTACGATTCCGACCCGGAGGTGATGGACGAACTGGTCAAGCTCGGTGCGACAGCGTCAGAGACGCCTAAAGAAGCGGCAGCCGGTCGGGATCTGGTGATCATCATCCGACCGGAAAAGGAGCGACTGCGCCCCGATATTTACGGGCCGGAGGGTCTGTTTGCCGGGATCGATCCGGGGACGATCTTAGCCAGCATGGGGACGCAATCTCTGGAAGGGACGATGGCGATAGCAGAGACCGCGGCACAAAAGCGTATTATGTTTCTCGACGCGCCGGTCTGGGGGACAAAGGAACATGCTGCCCACGGATTTCTGACCATCCTGGTCGGCGGCGATGATTCGGTGCTCAGTCGTTGTCGCGAGGCGTTATCATTTATTGGACTCAAGATCATTCAAGTCGGCGTCATCGGCAACGGTACGCGGATGAAGTTTGTCGTGAATCTGGTTCAAGCCGAGCAGATGCAGGCTTTGGCCGAGGGGTTGGTTCTTGGTGAGAAGCTCGGCTTCAAAGCTGACAAGGTCCTTGAGGTGCTCGATTCCGGTGGCGTCGCGTCACCGATGTTCCATTCCAAGGGGAGAACGATTGCCCGCGGCGATTTCACCCGCGACGTTGCCCTGAAATATGTTCACGATCAACTGGAGCTGGTTCGGACGGTGGCGAAAAAAGAGAATCTCGAGCTCCCCGGCGTCGACTGCGTCTGCCGCCTCTTTGAACAAGCAGACAAAGATGGACGCGGTGAAGAGGACTTCTCCGCCGTGATCAAGGTTCTGCGCAAGTAGTTTGCGCCCGGGCGATTTTTTTGTAGAGGCGCGATCTACCCGGACTTTCAACTCTTATGTTTTCAGGACCTTTGATGCTTCAGAACGGACCCTCCTTGGCGCTCTATTGTTTCTCCCCATGTGTCGGTAATCGGGTTGCCGGTGAGTGGAGACGATGAGCGCGCGAAGAGACGCCATTCGGAGGCGGTTGCGAAACGAAGTGTTGGTTGGCGACGGTGCCATGGGGACGCTTCTCTATAACCGGGGTGTATCGCTCGATGCCAACTTTGAACACCTCAACCTGGTGCAGCCGGAGCAGGTGCGCCAGGTGCACGCCGATTATATTGCCGCCGGTTCTAATCTGATTGAGACCAATACGTTTGGTGCGAATGCGATCCGACTCGGGGCGATCGGGTTGGCGCACAAGGTTGATGCTATCAATCTGGCCGGTGCGCGTCTGGCTAAAGAAGCGGCCGTTGATGCCGTAATCGTTGCCGGCTCGGTCGGCCCTCTCGGTCGTTCGCGAGGCGATAGCGCTCCGCTTGGTCGAGACGAACAAAAAGGGTACTTCCATCAGCAGATGGCGGCTCTGGTTGCGGGGGGAGTCGATCTGTTTCTGCTCGAAACCTTTGCCGATCTTTTTGAACTTGAGGCCGCTCTTGAGGTTGCCGTCTCCCTCGGTCTGCCGGTGATCGCTCAGTTTGCCTTGCTCGAAGGGGGGCGGACCCGGGACGGTTTTTCTGCCGAGCAGGCGGCGGGGCGTCTCACCGATGCCGGTGCGGCGATGGTCGGGGTGAACTGCGGTGCCGGTCCACGTGAACTGTTGCAGGTTCTGCAGCGTCTCGCCGCGGCGACGGAACTGCCGTTGTCGGCGTTTCCAAATTCCGGCTTTCCGGAATATGTTGACGGCCGCTCTATTTATCTGTCGACCCCCGACTATTTTATGCATCGGGCCGAGGAGATGGTCGCGGCGGGTGCCACTCTGATCGGCGGGTGTTGTGGCACCCGCCCGGAGCATATCCGGGCACTGGCGATTGCCTTGCGTGGCGTATGCCCGGCGCCAGCACGAACAGTTAAAAAAATAGAGCCGGAACCAGAGGTGCGCGTCGCGCCGGTCGGTGGAGGATGGTTGGCCCGTCACGCTGTTCCGGTGACCGTCGAACTCGAACCACCGTGTGCCCTCGATTGTGACAAGCTTCTGGTCGCCGCGCAACAGTTGGTAGCGGCCGGGGTCTCGGCTATCAGCCTGGCCGAAAATCCGTTAGCCCGGATCCGGATGGGAAATATCGCCTTAGCGAGTCGAATCCGGGCGGAGAGTGGCGCCGAGGTGATCGTGCATCTTACCGGTCGGGATCGGAACCTGATTGGCCTCCATTCTGAGCTGCTCGGTGCCCATCTGCTCGGACTGCGCAATATCCTTGCCGTGACCGGTGACCCGGTCTCGGTGAGTGGTGAAGCGGGGGCAACCTCGGTGTTTGATCTGAATTCAGTCGGTCTGCTTGAGATGTTGTCGGCCCTGAACAGTGGGCAGACTCTCTATGGGCAAAAGATTGGTGAGCCGACCGAGTTTTTTAGCGGGGCAGCTTTCAATCCGAATGCCCATCTGCTCGGACAGATGACCAAACTCCATAAAAAGATCGCTGCCGGTGCCCGGTTTGTCCAGACCCAGCCGATTTACAGCCGCGATGTACTCGATGCGATGCTTGTGGCGACCGCTGATATCGATATCCCGATTCTGATCGGCGTTCTACCGCTGGTGAGTGAGCGCAATGCCGAATTTCTGCACAATGAGGTGCCGGGGATTGTGCTCCCTGAGAGCGTGCGGGCGCGGATGCACGGGATGAGTGGTGAGGAAGGGCGTCGGGAAGGGATGGCAATCGCGAGAGAATTGGTCGATGCCGGTCGCGGCCGGGTTGATGGTTTTTATTTGATGCCCCCCTTCGGGCGGGTAGGGTTGGCAGTGGAGCTGCTTGAATATATCCGGGGCGGAAACTGAACATTTTGAGCAATAAAAGGGGATACCTTGTCAATGCGTAATCGTCTGTCTTTTGGAATTGTTGCTTTATTGGTGTTGTCACTCTTTGTTTCCGGGTGCAGCCTGTTGCAGGAGAAACATGAGCGGGATAATTTCAGCACCAAAACTGAAGATTTTATGCTCCGAATACAGTGGGGGAAGTTTGTCGGGGCTTCTCTCCATTTTCAGGAAGATCTGCGGGAACCGTTTCTCGCCCGATTTGAGGATTGGGACGACTTCAGGGTGACGGAGATCGCTCTTTCCCGGATGACAACGGAGTTCGTTGACGGGGCCGAACGTAAGACCACATACTACATGCTCGAATATTATCTGATGACTGATCTGAAGGTGCATAAGGAAAAAATCAAGATCGTGTGGGAACTGGCGGCGCAAAACGAAGATCTCGATTCCTATTGGCGAATCGTTACCCCTTTTCCGGAACTTATAGTCGAGAGGAAATAGCAACGGTTCTCTTCCGACAGGCAGAGCGGACAGCTTTGTGGATGGATGTACGACGGCTGAGTCAATAAAGGGACTTTTCCCTTGATTTGCATTAACTTTTTATGATAATTACCTGCATACTGTATACACTATGATTGCAAAGGAAGGCGGAACTACGTGTCTTTCCTTTTTTTAAGAGAAGTGACCGTTTGCTCTTGGCAGAGGAGATGGTCCGTTGAGGAGGTCTAAGTTGTCTCAGGTCGTATTTTCCAGCTGGGGGCAGAATGTCGTCGACAATCGTCAGGGTGGCGAAACCGATTTGGCGTCGATCAGTGTGAAGTTGCCCGAATCTTACCTTGATCAAGGTAAGATTGGTGCTTTCATGGGGTGGGACGGAATCGTTCTGCTGAACAAAGATGCCGATGTGGTCGCCATGGCAGCCGAGTATATGAAGCGGGTGCAGGAGAAGTACTGTTGCGCCAAGTGCAGCCCCGGTAAGCGTGGAACCCGCGTGTTGCAGGATACTCTGGCCCGGATCACGAGCGGACATGGGTGCGAGAAGGATCTCGACACGATTGAGAGTCTGGCGACGCTGCTTGAAAACTGCAAGTGTACACTCTGCATGAGCGCAGCTGTTCCGGTCTTTCATTCGGTCAAATATTTCCGTGACGATTACCTCGCCTACATCCGCGGCGAGAAGAAGGCGAAGCTCGCCAAGGCATATAAAGAGAAACTGACGGCGCCCTGTATCGATCGCTGTCCGGCACATATCGATATCCCGGCGTATGTCGAGGAGATCAAGGATTACCGGCACGATGAGGCGCTCGATACCATCCGTGATCGGATGCCGATCCCGGCGGTCTGTGGCCGGGTCTGTCCGCATCCGTGTGAGACTGCCTGCCGCCGCGCTGCAATTGACGAACCGGTCAGCATCATGGTGCTCAAGCGGGTTGCTGCCGACCATGAGTGGATGCACGAGAAGACTCCGCCGATGCAGACGAAACCGTCGACCGGCAAGAAGGTCATCGTCGTCGGTGCCGGTCCGGCCGGCCTCACCTGTGCCAACTATCTGGCGCTCGAAGGGCATCAGGTCAAGATCATCGACATGCTCAATGAGCCGGGTGGGACCGTCGCTGTCGGCATCCCCGACTACCGTATGCCGCGTCCGCTGTTGCAGCGTGAAGCCGATATCATCAGCGCCCTCGGCGTCGAGATCGAATACGGCGTTAAACTCGGGCGTGATGTTTCACTCCGGGAACTCAAAGAACAGTATGATGCGGTTTTCCTCGGCACCGGCGCTTTCAAGTCGAAGCCGATGGGAGTCGAAGGGGAAGATAAAGGGTACGAAGGTTTCTCCGAAGGGGGGATCAACTATCTGCGCGCCGTCGCTCTCGGTGAGCCGATCGAAACTCCGAAGCGGGTCATCGTTGTCGGGGGCGGCAACACCGCCATCGACTGCGTCCGGGTCGCCCTGCGCGAAGGGGCTGAAGATTCGATCCTGGTTTACCGGCGGACCCGTAAAGAGATGCCGGCCGAATCGTATGAGGTCGATGATGCCGAAGATGAGAATGTCCAGTTCGAATTCCTGGTCAATCCGACCAAGCTGGTCACGGAGAACAATAAAGTGGTCGGTGTCGAGGTGATCAAGATGGAGCTCGGCGAGCCGGATGATTCAGGGCGCCGCCGTCCACAGGAAATTCCCGGTAGCGAGTACGTTATTCCGTGTGATCTGGTCATCCCGGCCATCGGTCAAGACCCGGATCTCTCTTACCTCGAAGATGGCGATTACGGTATCAACCAGACCCGGTGGAGCAGCATCGTCACCAAGGGTGGCACGATGATGACCGATGACGCTGGTGTATTCGCCGGTGGTGACTGCGAATATGGCGCGATGACCGTCGTCCTCGCGGTCGGGCACGGCAAGCGGGCCGCCAAGGCGATGCATCGTTATCTGAACGAGGGGAAAGCCTATCTCAATGACGAAGATGCGATGGAGGATCTCCTCAACGGCTTCGGCGTCTTCGATAAGAATGAAAAGATCGCTCTAAGTGGTGGGCTGCATCGCGAGCATCAACAGAAGATCGAAGGGGCTGAGCGGGCTAAAAATTACGAAGAGATCGAGCTGGCGTTGCCGGAGAGCCAGGCGGTGCGCGAAGCGGCACGTTGTCTGCGCTGCTACCGCGTCGGCATGGTAGCGATTGACTGATAATCGTGAATTAATCTGACCGGCTCTTCCCAATAAAAAGTGGAGCTGGTTTTATTGCAAGCGACAGGTGATAGATCAATGATCAATCTCAAAATCGATGGAAAACAGGTTCAGATCGAAAAGGGTGCAATGATTCTCGCCGCGGCCGAACGGGCCGGTGCGCAGATCCCGACCCTCTGCTATCTGAAAAAGATTTCACCGACCGGCGCTTGCCGGATCTGTGTGGTCGAAATTGAAGGTTCCGATACGCCGATGACGGCCTGCAACACCCCTGCGACCGAAGGGATGGTCGTGACGACCCAGAGCGAGAAGCTGGCAACGATCCGTAAGCAGATCATTGAGCTGCTGCTGGTCAACCATCCTCTCGACTGCCCGGTCTGCGATGCCGGTGGTGAGTGCGAATTGCAAAATGTCTGCTATGAGCACGATGTGACCAGTCAGCCGTTCGAAGCGGAGGACGTCAATGCCGATGTGATCGACCGTTGGCCGTTGATTCAGCAGGTACCGAACCGCTGCGTGATGTGTGAGAAGTGCGTAAAGGTCTGTCACGAGACAGTCGGTTCGAGCGCCCTGTTCATCAACGAGTGTGGCGACAAGGCGTTTGTCGATAAGGATCTCGACAAGTGTGAGTTCTGCGGCAACTGTGTCGCGGTCTGTCCGACCGGTACCATGATCTCCAAAACCTTCAAATTCAAGGCGCGCCCCTGGGAATTGACCAAGGTTCCGTCGACCTGTATCGCCTGCAGCGCGCAGTGTCAGATCGATCTTAACGTTAAAAACAACAAGGTCCTCCGTGTCACCTCTGATGACGAGACCACCGTTAACAATGGCAACCTCTGTATCGGCGGTTACTTCAGTCACGGTTATATCAACTCCGATCAGCGTCTGACCAGACCACAGCTCAAGGAGGGGAACTCCCTGCGCGATGCCGATTGGGATGAAGCGCTGACTGCTGTCGCTGCGAAGATGAAGGAGACAGAAGGAGCGGCTGTTGCCGGTCTGACTTCGCCGCGTCTGACCAACGAAGAGCATTATCTGTTTCAAAAACTGTTTCGGGCCGGTGCCGGCAGTAACAATATCGATTCCGAAGCCCGTTTCGGCGCCATGCGTTCCAGCCAGATCCTGAGTAAAACCCTCGGTCTGACCGGCAGCAGTCATCACATCAGCCACATCGCCAAATCAGACGCCGTAATGGTCTTCGGTTGCGATGTCACCGCCGAAGCTCCGGCGATCGATTGGCAGATCGAAACCGCCTGCCGTAAAAACGACGGGAAGCTGATTCTGGCCAATATGCGCAAGGTTAAGCTGAATCGCTACTCCAACAGTTACCTCGGCTACCGCCCCGGGAGTGAAGTCGATCTCGCGAACAGTCTCTGTCGTCTGCTGCTCGACAACAAGCTGGTCGATGAAGCGAAACTGCAGGAATATGTCGGTAATTTTGACGCGCTGAAAAATCATCTCGCTACGATCGATCTGGCTGCTACTATCAGTACCACCGGATTGACTCTGCAACAGATGACCGAAGCGGCCACCATTCTCGGCCAAGTCGGTTCGGTCGCTCTGGTCTTCGGCGCCGATCTGATCAAAAGTGCAAACGCAGAAGCTGCGGTTGCCGCCATCAGCAATCTCGCCATTCTCTCCGGAGCACTCTTTAGTGATAACGGTGGGCTGTTCCCGGTGGACGAAAAAGGGAACATGCAGGGGTTGCTCGATATGGGTGTCAACCCGGAGTCGTTCCCCGGCTATCAGGATTATGCTGCGAACCGCCCCCTGTTTGAGAAGGCGTGGAATGTGACCCTCCCGAAAACGGGCCGGGATGCTCTCTCTATTCTCAATGGAATCGAAAAAGGGGAGATCCGTTTTCTCTATCTGGTCGGCACCAATCCTTTGGTTAGTTTTCCGCAGAATGACCGCTGGCGCAAGGCGCTCAACAAGGTCGACTATCTGGTCGTGCAGGATATCCTCTCCTCTGAATTGACTGCGCTGGCCGATGTGGTTCTCCCCGGAGCATCCTTTGCCGAGAAGACCGGCAGTGTCACCGCCCTCGACAATCGGGTCAGCTGTCTCAACAAGGCGATCGCCTCTGTCGGTGAAGCGCGTGAGGATTGGGAGATTTTTGCTGATCTTTGCCAACGGTTGACCGGCGGCGGTTGCTGTCCCGATAATATCACGGTCATGGCTGAGATTCGTAAATTGGTCCCGATGTATGAAGGGGTCTGTTTTGCCGGTGGCGGACATGGGCAGATCTGTCTGAAAGATGTTTATGCGCCGAAAAAGGGGGGATTGGTCTATAGCGAAGTGGTTGGTGGCGGTCAATCTGTCGACGGCCTGCAACTGTTGAGCGGCAAGATGCTCTTCCATTTCGGTACCACCTCCACTTTTGCCCCGGGACCGCTTTCGGTCGCCCCGGACGGCTATGTGGAAGTGAATGCCGCTGATGCTGCCAACCTCGGGGTCGCCGATGGTGGCAAGCTTCGTCTCACCTCGAGTGCCGGTGAAGTGGTTGCTCCGGTCAAGGTGAGCAGCTCGGTTCCGGCCGGTCTGCTGTTCGCTCCGTATCACTTCGCCACGGTCAATGTGCAGAAGCTGATGACCGGCGTGCAGAATCGGGTCACTGTTAAGGCGGTTAAAGCCTGATCAACAGTAAGATGTCAACACAAAGGGCACTCGGCGATTCGTCGTAGTGCCCTTTTTTTATCGAACGGAGAGAACTATGATTGTCGATTATAAAACAAAAATTGACTATTCGGACGAAAAAGCAAACAAGGTTGCGATCAGTGAGAGCGCACTCTCGCGCACCACTCTCTGGTGTCTGAAACCGGGACAGCACATCCATCCGCATGTCCATGCCGGGGATCATATCTGGATTGTTCTCGAAGGAGAGGGGCGACTGCTCGGAGTTGCCGGGGAACCGGAACTTTCGCCCGGTATTACCGCGACCCTCCCTTCCGGCGAACCGCACGGGGTGGTCAACTCCGGTTCAGTCGGTCTGGTGTTTCTGAGTATTTCGGCTGGCGCATAATCTATCCGAATTTAGCGGGGAAAAACTTCAAGTCTCTCCCCGCTTTATTAATTGTCTACCCCGGACATACTTTGTCAGTAATCGCATGGTTGCCCCTGCGATTAGAATCTATGAAAAGTTACAAGTCCCGGCCTATAACAAAAAATCCAAGGGATCTAACCCCTTTATAACGCAGAATCGTCCTGTTCCGGCATCCAACACCATGGTAATCTGTCCTCATTATTAACGGCAGAGCGAGAAAACGCCTCTATGTCATTCTTATCTCTCGGACTCTCCAAACCGCTCCTCCTCAGACTCGATGAACTCGGTTACACCACCCCGACTCCGATCCAGATTCAGGCGATCCCGGCTCTGCTAGCAGGCCAGGATGTAATGGCTGCAGCGCAGACCGGTACCGGCAAGACTGCCGGTTTTGCCCTCCCCTTGCTGCAGCGGCTGGATGGCGGACCGCAGGTAAGATCGAATCATATCCGTGCTCTGGTGCTGCTGCCGACCCGCGAGTTAGCACAGCAGGTTGAGCAGAGCATTATCTCCTATGGGAAATATCTCTCATTGAAATCGGCCGTTGTTTACGGTGGAGTGAAGATCAATCCGCAGATGATGAAACTGCGTGGCGGGGTTGATCTGCTGGTGGCGACCCCGGGGCGTCTGCTTGACCTGTTCAGTCAGAATGCCGTGAAGTTTACCCAGGTCGAAACGCTGGTGCTCGATGAGGCGGATCGGATGCTCGATATGGGGTTCATCGGCGATATCCGCAAAATTCTGGCGCTGCTGCCAAAGCAGCGCCAGACCATGCTTTTCTCGGCAACCTTTTCCGATGATATCCGTCATCTCGCAGAGGGTCTGCTCAAAAAACCGGTAGAGATCGAGGTCAGTCCGCGCAATTCGGCGGCAGAGAATGTGAATCAGTACCTCTATGAGGTCGATAAGGGGAAGAAGGGGGATCTCCTTAGCCATCTGATCAAACGCAGGGGGTGGTCGAGGGTCCTGGTCTTCACCCGAACCAAACATGGTGCAGATGGCCTGGTGGCGAAACTGCTGCGTGATGGCATCTCGGCGGCGGCGATCCATGGAGACAAAAGTCAGAACGAAAGAATCCGGGTTCTGGCGGCTTTCAAAGAGAACCAGATCCGGGTGTTGGTCGCTACCGATGTCGCCGCGCGCGGTCTTGATATCAGTGACTTGCCGCATGTGGTTAATTTTAATCTCCCCAAGATCGCTGAAAACTATGTGCATCGTATCGGCCGGACCGGCCGGGCCGGTCTGCAGGGGGAGGGGATATCGCTGGTCAGTGCCGATGAGGTGAAACTGCTCGCTGCAGTTGAGAGTCTGATCCGGCAGACTCTGGTACGCGAAACAGAAATCGGTTTTGTCCCGACCCATAAGGTCCCGTTAACGAAGCAAATGCAGCCTGGACCGAAGAAACCAAAAAAATCAAAAAAGGGTGACTTGAAAAATTAGCTCATGGTAATGATGTGGTATATTTGTCGACAGAGCGCGCTTAAATATTCAGCGCACACACACAGTCAATAAATGGAGAGCATCATGAAAAAAATAGTTTTCGGAGCGATTCTGGTTCTGGTTGTAACGTTAGGATTTGGTGTCTATTACCTGTTGTCCAACCTTGATAACATCGTTAAGGTGGCGATCGAAACCTACGGTTCCGAGGCGACCCGGACGGCTGTGCAGGTTGAGAGTGTGAAAATCGGTTTAAGCAGTGGATCAAGCACGTTATCCGGGTTGACGGTCGGCAACCCGGCAGGGTTCGATGCTGAGCAGGCCTTTTCCCTTGGTGAGGTTTCGACCCAGATCGATCTCAAATCGTTGTCCGAAGATGTGATTGTCATCGAGCAGATCACCGTGCGGGCGCCGAAGGTTTTTTTCGAGATAAATGAGACGGGGAAATCGAACCTGGAGGTGTTGAAACAGAATCTTTCGTCTGGTGAATCAAAAACGTCCACCTCTATGTCAAATAAGGGGAGTGGTGCGGAACCGAAACTGATCGTTCGTAAAATCCTGTTCACTGGAGGGGAGATTCTGGCCAAGGCCGTGCCGCTGAACAAGGAGTATGAATTGGTGCTGCCGGAGATTGCGATGAATAATCTCGGCGGGAAAAATGGTGCCACTCCAACGCAGATTGCTGATCAGATCGTGAAAGTTTTGACAGATCGGGCTTTGGCTGAGATTAAGAAACAAGGGGTGGATCAATATCGGCAGAAGCTTGAAGGGGAAGTCAACAAGCGGTTGGACGCCGAGCAGCAGAAGTTGAACGAGAAAATTGGGGATAAGCTTGGTGATCAGGTCGGTGATAAATTAAAAGGGGTGCTCAATTACTGAAGGATGAATTTTCACTTATTGTCTTGACACGGTTTTAATATCCGCTGTATTACTCTAGTATTAAAAATTGATTTTGTCCATCGGTGCCCGCAAGGGCTTGATAGGGAAGTGGGGTGAAAATCCTCCGCGGATCCGCCACTGTAAGCGATGACCAAGGGTTAGCCTGATACCCGAGATAGAGTCGCAAGCCAGAGACCTGCCGAACGGACACCCCCACAACACCTCCTCGAGATAGGAGGGTGGATAAAGCGGCACTTCGAATACGAGAAGCCCGTGCACTTATTTAAAAGTGCATGGGCTTTTTTTGTGTTTGCCTCTTTACTCTGTCAGATCAGGCAGAGTTCTCACCCTCTTCACCCCGGGGACCACTCACAAAGGAACAACATGAAAAGAGTACTCTGTTTATGTGCAGTCGGATTTGCTGCACTGGTCTGCGGACAAGGAAATGTACTGGCGGCAACGTCAGAACCAATCAAAACGATGGATGAGGTTGTCGTTACTGCAACCAGATTTTCGGAAGAAGTTTCTTCTATCCCCGCCAATGTTACGATCATAAGCAAAACTGAAATTTCTCAATCACCAGCAGCAACTGTTCCTGAACTCTTAAGAAGTACTGCTGGAGTGCTCGTCAATGATATCACCGGGAATGGTCGCAGCTATACTGTTGATCTCAGAGGTTTTGGTGAAACTGCTGCTCTCAACACTCTGGTTTTGGTCGATGGCAGACGTGTCAATCAAGCCGATCTGAGCGGTGTGGACTGGGCTCTTATCCCTAAAGCGCGTGTAGAACGAATTGAGATTGTGCGTGGCGGGCGTGGCAGTGTTCTCTATGGTGACAATGCAGCCGGTGGTGTCATTAATATCATTACCATAAAAGGCTATGAGGATTTGAAACTGGCCGGAGGTTTATCTGCTGGAAGCTACAACACTTTCCAGGGCGGCGGTACGGTGAGTGGCGCAACCGATCTTATGCGTTACGCCTTAAGTGCCAGTCACCACGTCTCTGACGGTTATCGCGACAATAGTGATACCGATGCCATGAGCCTTGGTTTAAATATGGATTTTTTCCTTTCCGATCCCATCAGCTTCAACCTGTCCAGTGGCTACCTGGATGATGAAGCGAGTTTGCCCGGAGCCCTCATCCAAAGTGACCTGGACAGTGGCATATCGAGAAGGGCGACACTGCATCCTGATGACTTTGCTGACACGAAAGACTGGTATATACAAGGTGGACCCCAAATATTTTTTACTGACAACAGCTACCTGAAAATTGAGGCATCCTTTCGTAAGCGCGAATCAGATTACTACTCTTTTTTTGATAACGGGACTTACCAAGGTCAAACCGAAATTGAAACGGTCAGAGTCTCCCCGCAAGTCACCATAAATGAGAAATTAGTCGGTAAAAGCGTCAAGTTGATTCTTGGCTTCGATTACGAAGACAGTACTGAAGATATCTTGAATGACTCCGTTTATTTTGGTGTCCCCTCTATAAACAGTTATGAGCTTAGTAAAGAGAACAACGGATATTTTTCGCATGGCGAAATTAATCTCAATGAGAAAATGGCCGTTTCTGCTGGCTATCGCCATGACAGGGTACATTTTACTTTCAGCCCGGTCAGCTCTGGCGAATCGAACTCGAATACCATAGCTGAAAACTTATATACTGCGGGGATTACCTATCGCTTCAATGATTCCTTCTCTGGCTATACCAATTACGCTAAAAGTTTCAGATATCCGGTACTGGATGAAATGTTCAATTTTTACACAAACACAGTGAATGGTGATCTACGGGCACAAACCACCGATGATTATGAGGCGGGGCTGCGATATCAGGGCAGTGATGATTTGTCTGTGGGCTTAAACCTCTTCTGGATGGAAACTGCGAACGAGATTTTTTACAACCCGGTCTCCTATGCCAATGAGAATCTTGATGGTGATATGCTCAGAAGGGGCGTCGAATTTACTGTCGGCAAAAGGATTCTCGATGTTTTGTTGCAGGGCAGCTATACTTTCAGGGATACAAAAATTGAGGGTGGCCAGTATGACAAAAAAGAGTTGCCAAATGTTCCTGCCCATCAGTTCACTGTTGATGCTCAAACCAAGCTTTGGGAAAATTTCCTGGTTAATTTGAACGGCATCTATGTTGGCGAAAGACCCTTTATTTCAGACTTTTCCAACAGCCATCCCCAGCAAGAAGACTACTTTCTTGTTTCAGGGAAAGTGTCGTATCTTTTGCAACAAGGGAGCGCTTATGTTGCGGTTAAGAATATTCTCAATAAAGAATACTCTGAATATGGTGCGCTAAACTATGCGGGAGAGAAAGGCTTTTATCCTTCACCAAAAATCAATTTTAGGGTTGGTGTCGATTTCAATTTTTAATCGCGTTATAGGGTTCACTACCCCGCTGCTTGCGGCGGGGTAGTGAACTAACAATGAGCAGAGATGATTAATTTTCTTCTTAAGATAAAAAGGTTGGGCTTTGTTTAAGTGGTTAAATATTACATTAATGCTCTATTGCCTGTCTTTTCCAGGCTTTAGCGAATCGGCAACCTGGACCGACGCCATGGGGCGGAGCGTCGAGCTCCCGGCAACACCGCAGCGGATTGTCTCGCTGGTGCCGAGCGTGACCGAAATTCTGTTTGCCCTGGATCTGGGTGACCGTATTGTCGGGGTCACCCGTTTCTGTACCTATCCTGAGGAGGCGAAGAGCAAACCACAGGTCGGGGACTATTCGAATCCGAGTCTGGAAGCGGTGCTGCTGCAACACCCCGATCTGGTCATTCTCTCGGCCGCCTCTGCCAGTCCGGCTCTGCTGGGTCGCATGGAACGGCTCGGTCTGTCGGTCTACATCATCTATCCACACGGGATTGCGGAGACCATCGCAACGATCCGTGCCTTGGGGCAAGTGACCGGTGCAACGTTAAAAGGGGAGCAGATGGCCCGGCAATTGGCCGCTACGGTTGAGCAGGTTCGGACTGCGGTTGCCGGACGAAAGCGGGTTCGGGTGCTGTTCTGTGCCATGGTCCAGCCGCTGACTGTCGCCGGGCCGGAAACGCTGGCCGACGACCTCATTACCATTGCGGGGGGCGAAAATGTTGTCCCGGCAGGCCCTGCCCGCTATCCGACCTGGGGGGCTGAAGCGTTGCTTCTGGCCAACCCGGATATCATCATTGTCTCCCCTCATCCGGGGACCCCGAATCCGGCTGGTTACTTCGCCGCCTGGCCGGTACTGACCGCGGTTAAAAATCATCGCATCGTCAGTGTCTCTCCGGATTGGGTCCTCCGTCCCGGACCGCGCTTGATCCTGGGTCTTGCGTCGATGGTCAAAGCGATTCATGGCATTGACCTGGAGACCGTAAGCTTGCCGGTGCAGCCATGAAACTTAGGCAATCGTTAAGTTGGCTACCGATTCTCGGCACGGCCCTGATTATCGCTCTGTTTCTATCCCTCTGGGCCGGTGCCCTTCCCCTCTCTCCGGCAGAGCTGTTTGCTATCCTCTGTGGGGACCGGTCCTCGCCGACCCATGCCGCCATTGTGCTGAAAATTCGCTTGCCAAGAGCACTGCTGGCGGGGCTGGTCGGCGCCGCATTGGGCGCCTCGGGGGGAGCCTTCCAGGCTGTTTTACGCAATCCGCTGGCCGACCCGTATATTCTCGGTGTTTCAGGTGGTGCCGCTCTCGGGGCGGTGGCGGTTCTCACCCTCGGTTACAGTTCTCCCCTGCTGTTGCCGGTGGCAGCGTTTATCGGCGCCGGCGGAGCCCTGTTTTTGGTCTACTGGGTTGCACAGGCGCATCAGGGATCGTCCCATACGCTGATTCTTTCAGGCGTTATGGTCGGAAGCCTCGCTTCGGCGCTGCTGTTGTTTCTGCTCTGGATGTCACCTGCGGACCCGGTGCGTAGCGCCGTATTCTGGCTGGCCGGTAATTTGAACATGGTCAATCCCGATTGGCTACCGTGGGCTTCGATCTGGATCGGTTGTGCCTTTGTCGGCCTCTGGCGACAATCCCGCGCCCTTGATCTCTTTACGCAAGGGGAAGAGGTGGCTGCCGATCTCGGGCTCAATGTCGGTTCCTCGCGTCTGCTCCTGTTCGCAACGGCCGGAGCGCTCACCGCGGCCGCGGTCGCTATGGCCGGGCTGGTCGGGTTTGTCGGTCTCACTGTTCCGCATGTCGTCCGCCTGCTCTGGGGGGCCTCGCACCGACACCTGTTGCCGGCTTCGGCCCTGCTCGGTGCAGCGTTTCTTATGCTGGCGGATGCTCTCTCCCGCACCCTGCTCGCTCCGGCTGAGATCCCGGTGGGCGTGGTGACCGCACTCATTGGCGCCCCGTTCTTTCTTTATCTGTTACGCAAACGGGAGAATGGCTGATGATTACGGTTGAAAATCTGCACTTTTCTTACGGGCGTGAGCCGGTGCTGTGTGGGGTCGACTTTGCGGTTCAAAAGGGCGAAATTCTCACAATCCTCGGTCCGAATGGGTGTGGAAAATCAACCTTATTGCGGCTTTTGCGCGGAGTGTTGACTCCGGGTGCAGGACGAGCACTCTGGGATGGGAAGGATGCAACGCATGTCGGCCGCAAGGAGATGGCGCGATTGGCGGCGGTGGTGCCACAGTCGAGTCAGGCGCCGTTCCCCTATCCGGTCAGTGAGATGGTGGCGATGGGTCGTTATGCCCGCCACGCAGGTTTTCTCGGTGAAAGCGCAGAGGATCGCAAGGCGGTGGAAAAGGCTCTGGCGTTGACCGACACCCTGCATCTGGTCAAAAGGGGGGTCACTGATTTAAGTGGAGGAGAGCTGCAGCGGGTGATGCTGGCACGGGCTCTCGCACAAGAGACGCCGCTTCTGCTGCTTGATGAGGCGACCAGTCATCTCGATCTGGATCATCGCCTGGAAATTACGGAACTGCTCGTCTCCCTCAATCGAGAGCAGGGGACCACAGTGGTGCAGGTTTCGCACGACCTCGATCTGGCTGCAGAGATCTCGCATCGCATTCTTCTTTTAGCTGCAGACGGAACGCAGGCGGCGCTCGGTTCGCCGAGTGAGGTGTTGACCGCTACGAATCTGCGCAAGGTATTCAGGGTGGAGGTGAAGGTGGAATGCAACCCCTACACCGGAGCTCCCCGAGCCTATCCGGTTCGAAGTTGCCATCGCTGGAAACAGTCTCCTCCCCGGATTCATCTCCTTTGCGGAGGGGGGAGTGGTGGAGAACTGTTGCGTCGGCTCAATCTCGCGGGAGGGGAAATAACCGTTGGCCCCCTTAATCTCGGCGATTCTGATCAGGTCCTCGCCTCGGTCCTGGAGCTTGAAACCGCCCTTGAAAAAGCTTTTTGCCCGTTTTCGGAAGAGGCTCTGCAGGCTGCCCGGACTTTTTGCCAACAGGCAGAACTGCTCGTTGTCGCCCCGACCGTTTGGGGCCCCGGCAATCTGGCCAGCCTCGATCTCGCCCGGGAGGCGTTGAGCCGGGGGGTTCCGGTGCTGTTGGTCGATCCCCGATCCGAACGGGATTACACCGATGGAAAGGCCTGGGAAATGTTGCAGAGCTTACACGCTTCCGGCGGACAGATTGTTCCCGACGCGGAGGGAGTCCTCGATCTCCTTAAAGCTAAAAACTGACTTTACGTTATCCGCTCTCTTATGAAATCAGTGCTCGTGGTAGCCGAGAACAACCAGGATACAGCTGCCGTCGGCAATAATATTTAACCCACTCTTCAGGCCGTTGGCGATCGCCGCTGCGCTCTCGGCTCCCGGCTGCATCCAGATATTTTCAATCCCTCTGGCAATCGCCTGTTCTACGATCTGTTCGGTAATCGTGGGGGGGGTGATCACCGAGATACTCTTCACATTCTCCGGCAGATCGGAGACCGTGGCGATACACCTCTCCCCTTCAATTGTTTCTGCTCTCGGGTTGACCGGGACAACAGTACGGTTGTCTTGCTGATAAACGCGAACGACCTTGTTCCCATACTTTTCACGATTGGTCGAAGCACCAACAACTCCGAAGCTCTCTGACGTTAGAAATTGCTCAATCTGTTCTTCTCTATTCATCTTTAAACTCCATGTGTCAAAAAACGTTATAAGGTATTCGCCGTATAGCGAACTCTGCTACCCATTATTTATGCCAAATTCAGTGTAAATGGTACGACCTTGTTGTTATGCGGATATAGGGTAATGTTTTTATTCTGTATAATCGGCACGGTCATTGCAAAATAAACCCAGTCGAGCGGAAAAATAGCCAACAGTTTCACTGTGACGCGGTATTAATGTTACAGCGAAATAAGGCAATTGCAAAGCAACAGGGGGAGAGAAGATGGACGAATCTGTCAACGCATCGATTTCACAAGGGAGAAAAGCTCTGGAACAGGGGAACTCTCTGGTCGCCCTGATGCATTTTGAAACGGCGGCAAAAAACGATTCGACACCGGTCGTGATCGCCTATTATGGATATTGTCTCGCTCTGGAGCGCAATGAATATCGTAAAGGGCTGGGGCTCTGCAGACAAGCGGTCGAAAACGACTCCACCGATGGGAACCTCTGGTTGTTGCTCGGTCGCACCTGTCTGTTGGCCGGAAAGAAGAGCACAGCCATGAAGGCCTTTCGTCGCGGCTTGAAGGTCGGACGGAACCCTGAGATAGCGGCTGAGTTGCAGCGTCTCGGACAGCGCCGGCCGCCGGTGTTTGAATCTCTGGATCGTGAACATCTTCTGAATCGTAAGCTCGGGAGTTGTTTCAACTGGTTAGGGTTGCGCTAAAACAGCGGAGAGGTGGTCAGTTCAGGTAGATCAAAGCTCAAAAACGGGGTGAGTCGTAATATAAGAAGGCCGAGACAACTGTCTCGGCCTTCTTGCGTCGGTCAGTAGGGTCGCCGGCTTTTGCCCTCTTTATAGTCGCCGGTAAACGGCCTTAGAACAATTTTAATATCAGTGATGAATTCATCTTCGTTCACGCTGACAGCTGTCGGGGTTTCGTTGCCATATTTCCCATAGAGTTCACCCGGATGCGGCATGTCCCAGGCATGGACCCGGGCGCCGAGGTAGTAGATGCCCGCTTCCGGCAGGTAGAGAACGAAGCGCCCCTCGCCGTCGGAGAGGGTGGAGGCATAATCGGGTAGACGTTTAACGTCGGTATCGGTGTAGGCGACGGCAAAACTTCCCGGAACCGGTTTGCCAGCAGCATCGACCAGCACGCCGCGAATGCCAGTCGTGGTCACCTGCTCAGCCATCGCTTTTTTGAAAAACATCGGGGCTTTTACAGGTGCCACGGTCAGGTCGACCATCGAGAGTCTGCCGTCGACAACGGTGGTGATGACCCGTTGGTGCTCGGAGAAGAGGTCTCCAGGTGAGAGTGGACCGGACGGCTCTCCGCTCATCCGTTTGCGGGTCACCACGTAGAAGGTGCCGGGAGGAGCCGGCATCATGAAGCGTCCGTTGGACCCGGTCGGGCTGGAGATGAATTGCGACGGTCCGAGCAGGTTGGAGAGGGTGTCGGGGTAGATGTTGACGTAGGCACCGGAAATCGGCGAGCCATCGAGTTTGTTGACGATCTGTCCGGTTATGCCGGTCTGTCCGCCGCCATCGATGGTCTTGGTGAGCACAATTGTGTCCTGGAGAGCACCCTGTTTCTCCGATATCGGCGGAGTGCAGGCGGACAGAAGCAAGATTAAAAAGACAACGACGAACCAGAAAGGTCTGTTCAGCATGGTGTCCTCCAATAAAAGTGTAAAATGATATGACAGCAACACGATTTTGTGACGTTTTTCAAGAGCCTCAGAATAGATGGAATTAATATCTTAAAATTGTACAGATAGATCAAGAAAAGTTAAAACGTCAGTTGAAAAGGGAGGCGCTGCCATCTATAGTGACGGGGGTGGATATCAATAAATTGAGCCCGAATTAAAGGGGCGTATTTAACATACAAGGTCTCTAAGGGAGAAGCATGATGCAAGTTACAGTCAAGACAACAAAAATTGAAAAACAGAAGGCCGGATGCCTGCTCCTCGGGGCCGCTGAGGGGAAGTTGCAAAGTATGACCTTGAAAGGGTTGGCGCCTGAGTTTGCAGCGGTGTTGAAAAAGAGTGCCGCGCGTGAAAAATTCAGCGGTAAGACCGGCCAGCTGTTGGAGTTGACGGCACCGGCCGATTGTCGGGCTGATCGGCTGCTGCTGATCGGGTTGGGGGAGGAAAAGAGCACCACCGGCGAAACTCTCCGGCGGGCGGTCGGTACGGCGGTGCAACGGCTGCAGAAAGTTCATGAGCACGATCTGGTAATTGCGTTCGACACCTTTCCTCTGCGCAAGACCGCCCCGGCCGGACGGGCCGAAGCTCTGACCGAGGGGGCTCTGCTCGGCGATTATCGATTTGACCGCTATCAGACCGAAGAGAAGGAAGCCGATGCGAACACGCCGGTCCGGGTCTCTCTGTTGGTGGCGGCTCGCGATCTGATTGAAGTTGAGACCGGGGTCGCAGTTGCTGAGGCGGTCTCTGCCGGAACCATTTTGGCCCGTGATCTGGTGAATGAGCCGGGGAATATCAAGTCGCCGGAATATCTGGCGAGTCAAGCGCAGAAAATGTGCAGCGATGTCGGTCTGGAATGCACCGTTCTCGGGCATAGGGAGCTGGAAAAAGAGAAAATGGGGGCGATGCTCGGGGTAGCTCAGGGGAGCGTTCGAGAACCGCGTCTGATCGTCATGCAGTATCACGGCGCCTCCGCCGGTCAGAAGCCGATCGCGCTGGTCGGCAAAGGGGTCGTGTTCGATTCCGGTGGCATTTCGATCAAACCGTCCGAAGGGATGGAAGAGATGAAAATGGATATGGGGGGAGCTGCTGCGGTAATCGGGACGATGCTGGCAGCGGCCCGGTTGAAACTCCCCTGCAATCTGGTCGGGGTTGTCCCGGCGGTGGAAAATATGCCGTCCGGAACGGCAATTCGACCCGGCGATATTCTGACCTCACACTCGGGGAAAACCATCGAGGTGGTGAACACCGATGCCGAAGGTCGATTGATCCTCGCCGACGCCATCAGCTACGTCCGTCGATTTGAGCCGGTAGAGGTGATCGACCTGGCGACCTTGACCGGTGCCTGCATCATCGCCCTCGGGCATCACGCCACAGCGCTGCTGGGTAATGATACGCGATTGATTGGCAAATTGCTTCGCGCCGGTGAGGCGTCGGGGGAGCGACTCTGGCAACTCCCGCTCTGGGAGGAGTACAATGAGCAGATCAAAAGCTGCGTGGCCGATGTGAAAAATGTCGGCGGCCGACCGGGCGGGACGATCACTGCTGCCGCCTTTATTCAGAAGTTTGCCGAGGGGTTGAACTGGGTCCATCTCGATATCGCCGGAACCGGATGGGAGGAGAAGGGGTGTCCCTGCTACTCCTTCGGCGGCACCGGTGTTGGCGTGCGACTGTTGAGTCGTTATCTGCGCGACCTGTAAGGGCTCTGCTGCAGATAAGAGTATGGTTTCGACCGCGATTGACAAGGCTTTGCCCTTGACAGTGATAAAGACAATTGCTAACGTGTCCGATTGGAAAATAGTCAGAATAAAATCAAAATGAACTCCGAAAAGCGGAGTCAAAAAGATTATGAAAATACTGATTGCTGACAACTTTGCCCTTGAGGGGCAGCAGATTTTCGAACAGGCCGAAGGGCTTGAGGTCGCGTATTATCCCGGCCTCTCGAAAGAAGAGCTGTTGGTCGAAGTCGCCGATGCCGATGCCCTGATTGTCCGGGGTGGGACGGCGGTGACCGAAGAGCTGTTTGCCGCAGCGAAACAACTGAAGGTTGTCGGGCGAGCGGGTCTCAGTATTGAAAATATGGATCTGGCAGAGGCGAATCGCAAAGGGGTGATTGTGATGAACACCCCGTTTGGGAGCACCACGACCACGGCCGAACATACAATCGCCATGCTTCTCGCTCTGGCCCGCAATATCCCGGCGGCTGATGCGTCGATCAAGGCCGGTCGCTGGGAAAAGGAACGTTATCTCGGCACAGAGATCAGTGGCAAGACCCTCGGGGTGATCGGTGCCGGCAAGATTGGTCGCCTGGTCATAGAGCGTGCAATCGGCCTGAAGTTGCACCCGATTGTCTTCGATCCGTACCTGTCGGAAGAAGCGGTCCGGCATATGGGCGCCGAACAGGTCGATTTTGATCGACTGCTGGCCGAATCCGATTTTATGACCCTGCATGTTCCGCTCACGGCTGAAACCCGTCATCTGCTCGATGCCGAAGCGTTTAAAAAGATGAAGCCGGGGTGTCGGGTCATCAATTGCGCCATGAGCGGACTGATCGATGAAGCGGCGCTGATTGCCGCAATTAAAACCGAACAGGTTGCCGGGGTGGCGATCGATATTTTTGATACCGAACCGTTGACGAAGCAGAATCCGCTCTGGGCGATGGATAGTGTGATCTGTACTCCGCACCTGCGGGCGGCAACCACGGATGCACAGATCAATGTGACCGTACAGATCGCGCATCAGGTGGTCGATTTTCTGCAACGTGGAATTATTGTTAATGGTGTCAATGTCCCGTCGATCAGTGCCGAACTTCTCTCCGAAATGCGCCCCTATGTCGAGCTGGCAGAAAAGCTCGGTGCGTTTGAAGCCCAAATGCATGGGCGCGGCTTGAAGAAAGTACGCATCGAGTATGCCGGTGAAGTCACCCGGCACCCGGTGGAACATTTGACCACAGCGATGCTCAAAGGGCTATTGACGCCGATGTATGGCTCAATGGTCAATTATGTCAATGCGCCGCATCTGGCGCAGGAAAACGGGATCGAAATTGTCGAGATGCGCAGCACTTCCACCGGCGGATTTGAGAATTCGATCTCTCTGACCGTGGTCGATGCCGATGGTCAGCATAGTGTCGGCGGTGCCCTGTTCAGTGTTGACGATTACCGGATTGTTTCGATCGACAACTATCATGTTGAAGCCTCCCCGGAAGGGGCGCTTCTGGTGATTTACAATCAGGATTGCCCCGGTGTGATCGGGATGGTCGGTCAGCTGTTGTCGGATGCAGGGGTCAACATCGCCATGATGAACCTGTCGCGTCGTAAGATTCAGGGGAAAGCGGTGACTCTGGTCAATGTCGATAGCCGGATCCCCGAGGAGACGTTGCAGAAGTTACGCGAACAAGAATTTATCCTTTCTGCCGTTCAGGTTGACCTGTAATGGGGAGTGACGTACAAGTAATGATGAAAAACTCAAGTCGATTTGAGCTGACCCTGCCGAAGGGGGTCAAAGACTTTCTGCCGGTCAATGCTGCCAAAATAGAATACCTCCGTCGTACCCTGCACGATCTGTTTGATCGCTGGGGGTATCGTCCGGTGATTGCCCCTTCGCTCGAATTTCTCGATGTTATGGAGCGGGGACTCGGTGCGGGGTTGCGCAATAAGTCGTTCAAGTTTGATGACCGCCAGAGCGGTCGACTGATCGCCTTCACACCGGACTGCACGCCGCAGGTCGCCCGGATTGTCGCGACACGGATGAGCGAACGACCGTTGCCGCTCCGCTTAAGTTACGACGCCCGCGTGTTGCGGCATGAAGAGCAGCAGCTCGGGAAAGATCGTGAAATTTTCCAGTCCGGGGTTGAGCTTTATGGGGTGAAGAGCGCAGAATCAGATGCCGAAATGATCGTTATGGCGATCGAATCGCTGCAGGCGTTAGGCGCCGAAGAGTTTATTCTCGATATCGGCCAGGTTGAGTTTGCTCGTGGCATCATGGAGCAGGTGAGCCTGCCACCGCAGCAGATGCAGTCGGTTGAGGAGACAATTGAACGCAAAGATGTCTCCGGGCTCCGTCAACTACTGGAGAAGACCGATCTCGATCCCGCTCTCTGTGCACAGCTCTTGTTGTTGCCGAGACTGTTTGGCGGGCGTGAGGTGCTCGATCGGGCTGAGGCCGCGGTCGACAATCAACGTTCCAAACAGGCGCTCGCTAACTTGCGTGCGGTACTGGAGACGTTGGAAGTCTACGGGGTTGAAGAGTTTGTGACTTTTGATCTCGGCGTTCTCTGCAATCTCGAATATCACACCGGCATCACGTTTGATGGTTATCTGTCGGGGGTGGGGCAGGCGGTCTGTAGCGGCGGACGCTACGATAATCTGACCGCGGCATTCGGTGAGCCGATTCCGGCGACCGGTTTTACCTTTAATCTGCTCAACCTGCTGTTCGCACTCGACCGGCAATTGGATGCGGTGGCGCTCAAGAGCACCGATATTCTGATCAGTCAGACAGGCGACGATAAATCAACAGCTCAGCGCATTGCTCAGGCACTTCGTCACCAGGGGTATTCGGTAGCGCGCGACATGCTCAAGCGGGACCTCGAACAGTCTCTCGATTACGCAAAAAAAATGAACTACCGATTTGTGATGGTGCTCGGACCGGATAACGATTCGGTCAAGCTGCACGCCTTGTCTGACGGGAGTGAGCAGACGGTCCCAACCGCAACGATTCTGGCCGGACGTTTCGACGTCTAGCCCCGAACAGGAGAAACTATGTCTAATCTGGTAATTATCGGCGCTCAATGGGGTGACGAAGGAAAAGGGAAAGTTGTTGACATCTATACCGAGTACAGCAAAGACGTTGTCCGGTTTCAGGGTGGCAACAACGCCGGTCACACTCTGGTCGTTGGTGACGAAAAAATTGTACTGCACCTGATCCCTTCCGGGATTCTGCATGAAGGGAAACGCTGCATCATCGGTAATGGTGTTGTGCTCGACCCGAAGGTGTTTCTCGAAGAGATCGAAGGGCTGAAAAAACGCGGCTACCTCAAAGATGACACTCAGCTTCTGGTCGATGGCAATGTGCATATTATCATGCCATACCACAAGATGATTGATATCGCCCGGGAAAAGAAATCGGGTGAAAAGAAGATCGGCACCACCGGTCGCGGTATCGGTCCGGTCTACGAAGACAAGATCGGTCGCCGTGGCATCCGCATGAATGATCTGGTCCGTCCTGATGTCTTTGCACGCAAGGTCAAGGAAATGTTGCCGGAGAAGAATTTTATCATCGAGCAGTATCTCGGTGAGAAGGCTCTTGTCGAGCAAGAGATTATCGACGAGTACTCGGTTTATGCTGCCAAGCTCGAAAAGTACCTCGGTTGTGGCTCCACCGCGGTGACCGACAGTGTTGCTGCCGGTCATAATGTCCTGTTTGAGGGCGCACAAGGGAGCCTGCTCGATATCGATCACGGCACCTACCCGTTTGTCACCTCTTCATCGACGGTGGCAGGAGGGGTCTGTACCGGCGTCGGTATCGGTCCACGCCACATCAACAACGTGGTCGGCATCACCAAGGCCTACGTCACCCGCGTCGGGAGTGGTCCGTTCCCGACCGAACTCGAAGATGAAGTTGGCGAGAAGCTCCGCAAGGAAGGGGCTGAATTTGGCGCCACCACCGGACGTCCGCGCCGTTGTGGCTGGTTTGATGCTGTCGCCGTGCGCGAAGCGGTTCGCCTGAGTGGCTTAACCGGACTGGCGATCACCAAGCTCGATGTTCTCAGTGCCTTTGAAACCATCAAGATCTGCACCGCTTACTCCTATCGTGGCCAGCTGATTGAACACTTTCCGCGTGATTTTGAAATTCTGAAAGAGTGCACGCCGATCTACGAAGAGATTGAAGGGTGGCAGACCGATATTACCGGGGCCAAGTCGATGGCCGATCTGCCGGAAGCCGCCCGTTCCTATCTCGATAAATTGACCGAGGTCGCCGGCTGCCCAGCCGTATTGATTTCTGTCGGGCCGCGCCGCGATCAGACGATTCAGCTTGTCGATCCGTTCGCCGGATAGATCTGATTTTAAGGTATTAGAAAAAGTTCGACTTTTTTGGAATAAAGCTGTTGACTTGACAGGGGCAACCGCAGTATAAAGACGACCTTGTTTATGTGCCGCTAGCTCAGTTGGTAGAGCATCTGACTTTTAATCAGATGGTCGTAGGTTCGATCCCTACGCGGCACACCATTTTTAAAATGACGTCCTTTCAGAAGCCTTTCTGTCAGGACGTTAAGTTTTCTGGTCCCTATCGTCTAGCCTGGCCCAGGACACCGCCCTTTCACGGCGGCGACGGGGGTTCAAATCCCCCTGGGGACACCAAGTTGAAAATGCCCTTCCACTGTTTATGTGGAGGGGCTTTTTCTTTCTGCACTTATCGGGATTTGAAGCGGAGCGAGCGCTGACTCAATGTCAGAAGAGCGGCCATTGGTCGGGGCCGCGGAAGCGAGCGGAGGGGAGCCTACGCAGGAGTCTTCGTGAAACGGACGACGTAGTGGGCAAATCCCCCTGGGGACACCAAGTTGAAAATGCCCTGCTGATTTATTTCAGCAGGGCGTTTTTTTGGTTTGCCCAGCGTAGCTGGCAAACCCGGCTCGTTGAAAGATACGGGCGTCACCCCGATCAGGGGGAAGACAATCCGAATCGCAAGGGCGTTGCTGGCAACGGCAGGGTCTGAAGGAAGC
>Ga0314774_1000635_pt1 | contig 26303 bp, 25 predicted proteins | sample MetaGCBIA2018_FD_204515 | JGI IMG/M metagenome (GOLD analysis project Ga0314774, IMG submission 204515) | Cryopeg brine microbial communities from Beaufort Sea near Barrow, Alaska, United States - CBIA 2018 | ecosystem: Environmental > Aquatic > Marine > Coastal | place: USA: Alaska | collected...
TCATCCCGGTTATCTCCAACGGCGTCGTTGTTGACCCCGAGGTGCTCTTTGAAGAGCTCGACGCTCTTATCGCGCGCGGCGTTGACGTCTCGAGGCTGCTTATTAGTGCCAACGCGCACATCATCACCAACTACCACCGCACGCTCGACAAGGTGACCGAGCGCTTCCTCGGTAAGCGCCAGATCGGTACAACCGGTCGCGGAATTGGTCCGGCCTATGCCGACAAGATCAACCGTGTCGGCATCCGCATTCAGGACCTCTTCGACGAGAACATTTTGCGTCAAAAGGTCGAGGGTGCTCTCGACCAGAAGAACCATCTGCTCGTGAAGGTGTACAATCGCCGCGCAATCGAGGTTGAAGAGATCGTCACCGAGCTGCTGAGCTATGCCGACCGCTTGCGCCCGATGGTCGCCGACACCGGTCTGCTGCTCAATCAGGCACTCGATAGGGGCGAAATTGTGCTCTTTGAGGGTGGCCAGGCCACGATGCTGGATGTCGACCACGGCACGTACCCGTTCGTCACGTCGTCCAGCTCCACTTCTGGTGGCGCGGCTACCGGTTCGGGTGTCGCCCCGAACCGCCTCGAGCGCATCATCGGAATCGTGAAGGCCTACACAACTCGTGTGGGTGCTGGCCCGTTCCCGACGGAGCTGCACGACGAGTCTGGCGAGTTCTTGCGCGCCAACGGTTTCGAATTCGGAACCACCACAGGGCGCCCGCGTCGCTGTGGTTGGTATGACGCCCCTATCGCCCGCTACACGGCGCGAGTGAACGGCGTCACCGACTTCGTGCTCACCAAACTTGATGTGCTCACCGGCCTCACGACGATCCCCGTGTGTGTTGCCTACGACGTTGACGGTACGCGCCACGAGGAGATGCCGGTATCGCAGTCGGATTTCCACCACGCAGTGCCCATCTACGAAGAGTTCCCCGGCTGGACCGAAGACATCACCGGCGCTCGCAACTTCGACGATCTGCCGAAGAATGCGCAAGACTACGTGCTCGCCATCGAGAAGATGAGCGGCGCCCGCATGTCAGCGATCGGTGTTGGTCCGGGCCGCGACGAGATCATCGTTCGTCACGACCTCGTCGGCTAAGAAGCTTCAGCCAGACAACTCAGGCGGCACGCAACGGAGAAATTCTGTTGCGTGCCGCTGGTGTCTGTGCGGCGTAGCCAATCCGAAAGTGCTGGACTGAAGGTCCGATTTCCGCTCGTGCGATGACTCTGCGGAGTGGGAGGATTTGTGAGTGACCGTAACGCGCCCACAGCCCCGCACCCTTCACGGGAGCCTCGTCACCGTTGAGCCGATGACTGAGCAGCACCTCGCTGCGCTCTGGCCCGCCCTCGGCGAACCCGAAGTTTTCGCGGGTGGCTATGGCGGGGGCCCCGCCGGGTTGCCTGCCGACGAGGCATCCTTCATTGAGTGGATGCGCGGCTCCTACCTCGGTTACCCCGACCGCTTCCCGTTCGCCGAGCGTCTGAACTCTGGCCCCGACGCCGGGCGTCTCGTTGGCGCGAGCACCCTCGGCGACCTCGACGAGGCCAACGTTCGAGGGAATCCAACGCAAGCACCGCATCCGCGCCGACGGTTCCTGGCGTGACACCGCCGTGTACTCCGTGATCGACACCGACTGGCCTGCAGTGAAGGCCGGGCTGCGTGCACGCCTCGACACGGCGATGGTGCCGTTCGCGGATCGTGCCGTCGACTCGGCATCTGGCATCGAGCAGGAGCCGCGAGCGTGAGCGCCCCCGTCACCTCTCCCCGCCGGGAAGAGAAGCACGACCACGCATCCTCGCTCGGCACGACGCTGCGGTTCGCAGGAGCCGGCCTCGTGTGGGGCTCCAGCTTCCTCTTCATGAAAGTGGCGCTGGATGGCGTGAGCTTTGGACAGGTCGCCTGGACTCGGGCTGTTCTGGGTGCTCTCACGCTGATTGTGGTGTTCGCGCTGAGCCGCCGCCGACTGCCGCGCCAGCCGATTGTGTGGGCGCATTGTGGGCGCGCTTCAACGCCCGCCCACACCGCGCCCTAAACTGGATCAATGGAACACATCAGCGCTGCGCGAACCGGTTCACCACGCAGCTATCTGTATGTTCCGGGGGACAGGGCCGACCACCTCGAGAAGGCGCTGAATCGGGGTGCAGACGCCATCATCCTCGATCTGGAGGATGCCGTCATCGCCGCAAACAAGGCGGCGGCTCGCGACATCGTCACTGGTTGGCTCCTCGATCAGGCCGACCATTTTCTGCCCTCGGTCTGGCTGCGGATCACCGCAGAGAGCCCGGCCGGCGACATTCAGGCTATCTCCGCACCGATTGCTGGCGTGATGGTGCCCCGTGCTGAGGCAACTTTGCTGGCCGAGGTCAACGAACTGCTCGCGGCGAAAGAGTACGCGCTGGGATGCCAGCCCGGGTCAATAAGCGTCATACCCCTGATCGAATCTGCGCGGGGCCTGCTCAGCGCACTCGAGCTTGCCGGTGCGCCGCGCACACTCCGCCTAGCGATCGGGCGGGCCGACCTCGCAGGCGAACTGGGTCTGGGGGTCGACCCTGAGGGCCCCGAATTCGGCGGAATCCTGCTTCAGCTAGTCATCGCCAGCTCAGCAGCGGGTATCGCAGCTCCCCTCGCACCCACCTCAACAGACTTCCGCGATCTCGACGCGCTACGTGCGAGCACCGAACAGCTCTTGCGGCTCGGATTCCGCGGCCGCACCGCAGTGCACCCCGCCCAGCTTGCCGTGATCAACGACGTCTTTACGCCCAGCCCGGATGAGGTCGAACGGGCGACGGCACTCGTGTCGGCTTTCGAGGCAGCACAGCGTGACGGCTCAGGAGTCACCACCGACGAGCAGGGCCGCATGGTGGATGCAGCCGTTGTGCGATCAGCTCGAGACGTGCTCGCCAGGGCAGGCGCCGCCTAGCGCGAGCGCCAGCCCGGCATGAACGTCAGCCCGGCTGGCGCGACCAATGAAAGCGTCAGCCGCGCGGTCCGCGCGCGACGTACACGCCATGAGCCTCGCCGGTGGTGGCACCGTCTGCCAGCACCTGGTTGCCGCGCACGAACGTGTCGGTCACCACGGCATCCAGTGTGAAACCCTCAAACGGCGTGTACTCCTGGGTTGACTCGGAGTCGATGGCGTGGATGGTCTGGCTTCGGCTCGGGTCGACGAGCGCGATGTCGGCATCGAATCCGACGGCCAGATCGCCCTTATTGTGCAGGCCGTAGCGCTGGGCTGGATTCCACGATGCGAGCTGGGCGATGCGCTGCAGACTGAGGCCACGCTTCGTGCCAGCACCGACCAGACCGGGCAGCAGATACTCCGCACCGCCGAAGCCTGACTTCGCAGCGAAGATGTCGTCGGGGTCATCGTGGCCGAACTTCATCTCGTCTTTGCAGCACGCGTGATCGCTGACCACCCAGTCGATGTCGCCGGCGAGCATGTGCTCCCACAGCGCTTCGACATCCTCAGGGGAACGCAGCGGCGGGTTCACCTTTCCGCCGAGATTCGCGGCGGAGTGGAAGTCGGCCAGCAGGTGCCCGATGGTGACCTCTCGACGGAAGTTGATGTGCGGAAAAGCGGATGCCATGGTCATTGCCGCTTCAAGAGCCTTCGCGCTCGTGAGGTGCAGCAGGTTGATGGTTGGCAAGTTGGTTTCATGCGCCAGGTAGGACGCGATCGAGATCGCGAGACCCTCCGAGTGCGGTGGCCGCGCCGCGCTATACGCTTCGAGCCCGGTCAGTGTTCCTTCGTTCTGCACCATCTCGGTATACGCGCGCATGATCTCTGCGGTCTCGCAGTGCAGCGAGAGCGAGATTTCGTCGGCGAACTCCGGCAGCTCCTCGCGCAGCTTCTGAACCCCGCGCATCACGAACTCGAAGTGGGCGATGTCGTAGGACTCGCCATCCGGAATCATCAGGAACTCGCGCTGGCTCGATGACGCCCCGTGCAGGCCGAAGCCGCCGTAGAACATGAAGATCTTGAACGAGGTGATTCCAAACTCTTTCGCAATCAGCGGGAGTTCGTCGATGTGCTCTTTCATCATTGGGGCGAGGTGGAACGCATAGTCGATGTAGGACTGGCCCTCGCACGCCGCAAGCACCTTAGGCAGGAACTCGGCATAGGGGCCGCCCTGGTTCAGGTAGTACTGGCCTGTGCGCATGTAGGTGATGCCAGTGGTGACTCCGCCCTGAGCGGATGCGCGCGATTCGCTTGTTGCATCCTCGTCGAGCGGGTTGTAGATGCCCCAGTGCTGGTGAGCATCGACAGCGCCGGGGAAGGCGAGCTTGCCGCCGCCGTCGACGACGCGGGCGGAGCGGTCTGCGTCGATGCCAGGCTCGATCGCCGCAATGGTGCCATCGGTGATGGCGATATCGGCGTTGAGCGTGCCGGAAACATTGGGGCTGACGACAACGACGTTCTTGATCACGAGATCGAATTCAGGCATGGTGTGACTCCTTAGTGTGTGCTCGTTGCTGCGTTTGCTGCGGGCGACGGGCTGAGTTCTCCGTCAAGAAGTTGGCTCAAATCGGTGAGTTCCTGCATCCGCGCGACGGCCTGTTGCACGCGCGCCACCGCTGCGACATCCAGCACTCTGGATGCATTGTTGCTGAACTTCATGGCAAGTTCGTCAAAGCTCAAGGGGCGATCGGTGCCGCCCCGATTAGTGAGCACCTTGGTGACCAGCTCGCGACCATCCTTCAGGCGCACGTGCACCACTGCAGGAAATTGGTGCGGAAAGATGGTGTCGCACTCCGCGTTGGTGCTTACCGTGATCTTCGTCATGAATTCACGCAGCACAGGATCGTTCGCACGCTCGTCGCTGAAGTCGTCGAGCGCGAGGCCCAGGCCGCCGCCGCCGTGCAGGGCTGCCGCGAACGTGAATGGTGCGCTGAATTGCGCCATGTATCCGGTGGCTGGCGCGCGCTTGACCTCAATCGGATCTCCGATGGTGCGCACGGTCGGTGTGGCCACGCCGATGTCGACGGATTCGATCTGGTCTGGCGTTACGCCGTCTGCCCGCAGCTGCAGCGCTGCGTCGATGCCGGCGTGCGTGAAGTGGTTTGCCGGGTACGGCTTGAAGAAAATGCCGGGAACGGACCAGCTGGTGCCAAGGCCATCCGTCACTTCGTCCGCATTGAACGTTCCGTGGAGCCAAGCCTGAAAGAAACCGAAGCGCCCCTCGAGCACTGTCGGAGGCCCTGTGATGCCACGCTGCACGAGCTGCGCCGCTGTAACGCCGGAGTGGGCGGCCCACCCGCAGTGCATCCGCTTGACGGTGCCGCCGGTGCGGTTGGATTCGATGATGCCTGACGACATGGATGCAGCAACGCCGAGCACGTCGACCAATTGCGCCTCGCTGAGGCCCAGCAGCAACCCGGCAGCGACGGCTGAGCCGAGCGCGCCGCAGATGGACGTGGCGTGTTGGCCGTGCTCGAAGTAGGTGGAGTTGCCTGTGGCGCGATCGTAGCCGGCCATGCCGACGCGCACGCAGACCTCGATGCCCACGGCGATCGCTGCGATGGTGCTGCGGCCGTCCGCGCCGACCGACTGTGCAGCGGCGAGTGCTGCTGGGATCACGGAGGCGCTGGGGTGCAGAACCGACGGCAGGTGGGTGTCGTCATAGTCAAGGGAGTGCGCGAGCACACCGTTGACGAACGCGGCTTGTGCAGCAGGCACTTTCTGGGGCAGTCCGATGCCGTTGGCACGCTCGATGCCACCTTGCTCTGCCACCCAGGCGGTCGCGGCTTGGCTGGTGTCCAGTGCTGTTGCTGCGTAGCAAATGCCGAGGATGTCGAGCACACGCCCGCGAACACTCTCGACAACATCCGTCGGGAGCGTCTCGTACGTGCTCGCTGTCGCGAACGCGGCGAGCTGTTGAGCGAGCGTTGCTTCAGGCATTCGAGACCACGGCAAGGGGGCGCACGGGTGAGCCCGTCGCACCGACCAAATTGAGCGGAACCAGGATGAAGGTGAACTCGCTGACTCCGGAGTCGGCAAGAGCCTCGAGGTCCATCGCTTCGATGATGTAGATACCACGCTCGACCAGCAGCACCCGGTGGGCTGGAAGCAGCGAGTGACCGGATCCGGCAGACAACCGCTCGAACGCGATGCTGTCGGCGCCTGCGGCAAGGATCCCGTGGTCGCTAAGCCAGTGCGCCCCGGCTTCGCTGACACCGGGCACTCCGGACTGCGCGCCTAAATAGGACTCGGTTCCCTCAGCGAACCTTCTGCCCCACCCTGTGCGGATAAGTACGACGTCACCGGAGGCGATGGAGACTTTTTGACGCTTCAGCGCAGCCTCGAGGTCGGCAGGGGTGACTTCGTATGCTGGCTCGCACACCTCGACACCGATGGCGCGGGGAATATCGAGCACGATGCCCCGGCCGATGATCGGCGTAATGGTGTGAACGCCATGGGTTTGGTAGCCGCCGCCGATGCACGCGTCATCTGCGTCGAGTCCGCCGTGAAGTTTGCCGTCCTGGGACACGTGAGCGAGAGCATCAATGTGGGTGCCAACGTGCGTGCCGGTGACGAGGAGGTCGTTCGCCGCAGATCCGCCGTCTGGGCGCACCATGTCTCCGTGGCGCCGCGGCAGGGTGTGGGTGTATTTGGGGTGGTTGTGCGACTGAGGCATGCCGGGAAACATGGGCCGGGCAAGGTCAAAGACGGTGACGCCCTTGCCTACGATCTCCAACAGCGTGTCGGTCATGCAACAACTCCTTCTCTGCGCAAGGCTTCGAGCGAGTCGGCCGTGTAGCCGAGCTCGTTGATCAAAATCTGGTCTGTGTCGGCGCCGACCGACCGACCGGTGAAGCGTATTTGGCCAGGGGTTTCGGACATTCGCCACATCACGTTGTGCTGCAGCACCGAGCCGAGCTCAGCGTCGTCGACGTCAACCAACATCTGGGTCTCACGAATGTGCGGGTCGTTCACGATGTCTTTCGCGCTGTAGACCGGGGCGACGGCCGCGTTCACCTTGTCGAACTCGTCCAACACCTCTGCCCTGTCGCGCTCGCCGATCCAGGCAGCGACGTAGCCGTCGATGGTGTCGGCGTTTGCGGCACGCCCGCGTCCCGAGGAGAACCACGGCTCATCAAGGAGCTCAGGATGACCGACCAGAGTCATGATGCGCTCCGCGATGCTCTGGGCGCTGCTCGATACAGCGACCCAGTGGCCGTCGCGAGTGCGATAGGTGTTGCGTGGAGCGTTGTTGGTTGAGCGGTTGCCGTGCCGTTCTTCAATGACCCCGGTTTGTTCGTACACCGTCGGGCCAGGGCCAACAGCGGTCATGATGGGTTCCAGAATGTTGAGGTCGATGACCTGCCCGGTTCCGCCGTTGGTGTCTCGGTGGCGCAGCGCCATCATCACTGCAGAGGATGCCGCGATGCCGCAGATGCTGTCGGCCAGGCCGAAGGCGGGCAGTGTTGGTGGCCCGTCCGGATCGCCGGTGAGGTAGGCGAAGCCGCTCATCGCTTCGGCAAGGGTGCCGAAGCCGGGGCGGGACGAGTATGGCCCGGTTTGACCGAAGCCGGTGAGCCGCACCAAAACGAGGCCAGGGTTGATCGCGTGGAGTTGTTCAGGACCGATGCCCCAGCGCTCGAGGGTGCCTGGTCGGAAGTTTTCGACGACGACATCCGCGGTGGCGGCGAGCTTGAGGAACACGTCAGCGCCCTTTGGGGTGCCCAGGTTGAGGCCCAGCCCGCGCTTGTTGCGGCTGATCTCTTTCCACCAGAGCGGGATGCCGTCTTTCTGACCGCCGTGCCCGCGCATGCTGTCACCGTGCACAGGGTGCTCGATCTTGATGACATCGGCGCCGAAGTCGCCAAGAATCTGGCAGCACAGGGGTCCGGCAAGGATCGTCGAGGCGTCGATGATGCGGAGGCCTTCCAGCGGCGTCATTGGCACTTCAACCTCTTCTGTTCCGGTACAAGAAACGTCTATCGGCTTGAACTCTATCCAAGAAGTGCGGCAATATCCACTTGATTATTGGGCTTTGGTCCCCATCGTGCCGACTACCGGCCGCCCATCTTAGACACGCGACTCAGGCATGGTCACAATATATTCCGTTCAACGAAACAAAAGCGATTTCCTCAACCGGGCTCGTTGGTAGCAGGATGGTGCGCCAGCGTGGCAGCGTGGCAGCGTGGCAGCGGGGGAGCCGGAGGGGCGCCGCAGGAAGGCAGTGCACTTTTGTCCAAGCGCGTACTGGCAGCCTTCGGCGCAGCGAGAAGACCTGCGTCGGCTTCTACCGGCCGGCCAGCGCTAGCGAAATGTTATTTGCCGCATCGGTTACCAACGGGACATAGCGAGCGACGGCTGCTTGGTCAAACCGGGCGAGCGGACCGCAAACGCTGATCGCGGCAACGACCCGACCGTCGCCGCCGAATACCGGCGCGGCGACGGAACCGGCTCCGGATTGACGCTCCCCGCGGGAGGTTGCATAACCAGATCCGCGGATCTCGACAAGTTGCCTTCTGAGCTCGCTAGCATCGCGAACGGTCTCGAGAGTCAAAGGATCCAATCCGGCTTCCTCAATTCTGTCCACGTAAGTGTCAGGGAGGAACGCAAGCATCGCGCGGCTCGACGCACCCGCGTACAGGGGATACACGCGACCCAATTCCACGGTCATCTTGATTTCCTGCGGGCTTTCGTACTGGTCGACGTAGGTACGTTTGTCAACAACCAAAAGCGACAGCGTGGTGGTTTCGTGAGTCTCGTTGCGCAGGTTGACAAGTTCGTCGCGCGCCAGCGCCCTTATGTCAAGTTGTTTTAGGGCACGCGCGCCGAGAAGAGCCGCACTGGGCCCGAGGCTGTATTCACGGCTTCCAGAGTCGAATCGAATCAGCTCTCGCGACACGAGTGACTGGAGGATTCGATGGACAACGGCCTTGCTGAGGGACAACTCTCGAGCAATTGCACTGACGCCCCACGAGCCGTCACCACGGGAAAACGCCATCAAGACATCTGCAACACGCTCAGCTGATTCGGTGCCAGCCGTTGCCGGATTCACTGTCAATTCGGATTCGCCTTCGCTTAGAACTGGAGCCCTCGAACGCAGCGCGCCAACGCTGATCGCCACTGCCGAGCATAGCCCCAAACTGCTCTTGCCCAATGATACGAGACCAAAGAAAGCACCGAGCACATCGCAATCTTGTCTGCTCGAGCTAGGTGACCCGGTAGAATTCAAGTTTGTTGGCGCGCTGCGGTGTGAAAGGACGATGGTGACTTCTATCGATGAGCATGCCAAGAAATCTGGATTGCTTCGTGCGATGGACGTGATTAATCTCATTGCCGATCGCGCACCTGAAACGCTGGGCGTCACCGCTGTCGCGCGGGAGCTTGACCTTCCCAAAGCGGTAGCTCACCGAATGCTCAAAGAGTTCGTTGCCGCCAGATTCCTCGCGTTCAACGATGGCACCAAACGGTACAGCCTTGGTCCTCGGGCGCTCACAGTCGGCCTCGCAGCGCTCCGGACTCTCGATGTTCCTGCGGCCGCTCGGCCCTATATGGAACGCTTGGTTCAGGTCACTGGCGAGACAACTACCCTCTCGATGCGGCAAGGCTGGACTCGGCTGTACGTCGACCAAGTCGTGTCTCCTCGTGAAGTGCGGATGACCGTCGCGCTCGGAACCCAGCATCCTCTGCATGCCGGGTCTTCCTCAAAATCAATTCTTGCTGCGATGCCTGAGGACGCAGTGGGGGAGTATCTTGCGGGTGAACGACTGCTTGCTCTGACGTCGACGACCATTGTCGATCCCGACGCTCTCTTACTGGATTTGAGTCGAATCAGGCACCAGGGTTTTGCGGTGAGCATGGGAGAGCGTCAGGTCGCGGCTGGCAGCGTCGCAGCTGCCATTCATGACGCGGCAGGCGAAGTCTGGGGTTCGATTTCACTGTGCGGGCCCAGCGACCGCTTCGCACCGGAACTCTGGGAGAGCCTCGGAAGTTTGGTGGCGGACGCAGCTTTGTCCATCAGCCGCGACGTTGGGTACCGCGGCACACGATGAGTCGGAGACGGGCAGGTCCGCTCAACCCAGACCGCTTACTTTGAGCATGCTCGCCTCGACCAGGTGATCACGTGCGCTCTGTGTCGTTGAAGCCAGAGTCGTCAAACGTGAAAGGCGCTCTGCGCGCGCTTCTTCGCTGGCGAGGTCAGTCCCCTGTCGACTATTGGTTGTGAGCGGCTGAATGAAGAGCTCGGCAACCCGACGCCGTCCCTCGGCATAGGCGTCAAGTCCCCGGCGTACGTCGGAGTCGGTGAATGCGTTTGCGAGCGCGTTGGCATCGTGAATTCCTGAATTGAGTCCCATTCCGCCCGTTGTGCTGCTGAGGTGCGCAGCGTCGCCAGCGAGCAGTATCCGGCCAACCTTGAACGTCTCGGCAACTCTCTGGTGCGTCCTGTACATCTGGTGTTGCTCCAGCTTGATCGCGTGAGGGTCGATGTTTCCTCCGAGCAACAGCTCAATATCTGCCACAAACTCTGGATGGGGCGCGTCATCTACTTGAACGTAGCTTTCGTCCGAGGTCGTGTCCGTTGACAGCGCAATTCTCCAGATATCGGGGGTTCGAATGAGTGAGAACCGCCCGAGGGGGCCGGTCCAGTAGCTTACTGGCGGCAAATTTGGCAGGTGTTCTTCGAAGGGGAACTTGGTTGCCGCGACAAGGGATTGGAACGGGTAGGTAAACCCTGGGAAGGGAATTTCTAGAATTTTCCTGAGCGTGCTGTGGGAGCCGTCGGTGCCAATGACCCAATCGCTAGCGAGAATCTTGGGTCCGTCGTTGGTCTCAACGTTGAGTTCCACCTTGTCGTCCCGTTGGGTCAGTCCCACCACGTTGTGGTTAAACAGCGTGACGATCTGCCGCTCAACAAGTGCAGCTTTGAGGATTCGTACCAGCTTGTACTGTTCGAACTGCACCCGGAACGGGAAACGCGTGAGGTCCTGCAGCAACGAATAGTCGAAGGAGGCCTCACCGTCGAGAACCAGATCGCGGTAGACCAGACGGTCGAGTCGAACGCCCTTTTCGAGGATCTCGGCTGCCAAGCCGAGTTGGTCGAGGATTTCCAAGGTGGGCGGGTGAATTGTTGATCCGCGCCACTCTGACCGCAATTCGTCAGGGCCGCTCTCTAGGACAATTGCGGGGACTCCAACACGATGGAGCGCAAGCGCGGTCACCATGCCAACTGGCCCTCCACCGACGATGATTATGGGATCCTGCTGGCGTGAGTTGCTCATGGTTGACTCCTCAAGAAGATTGGAACGGGGTGGATGAACTAGCTGTGTGCCTGGGGTATCCAGCGATCCAAGCTGCGCAGCGCTTGGCTAGGCGAGGACGAGATGAGGTCGCGGACGCCCATGGCGTCCATGGCGGCCCAGACAGACGCAAGATTCGATGAGACCAGTGGGATCGGTGCGCTCTCCGCTCGCGCGTTCAGGGCCGCAAGCGTTGGCGCCCCCGTGCCGGCGAGAAGGATCGCGTGGCCATCCATGGTTGAGTGTGCGTTCGAGATTGTCGCATCAACAATGTCAAGGACGCCATGTGAGGTTAGGTCGTAGATCTTTCCCGACCCAGGAATTTTTACGACACTGGTGACTGCAACGCCTGCCGCGTTCCAGTACCGTTCCGAGAGTTCCGTGAGCCAGTCGGGGTATGGCGAAACGAGCGTTATCGTACGAACGTCGAGCGCGCCCAATACTCGAACTACTGCCCCGGAGGCGGTGACGGCCGGCACATTCAGCACGTCAGTGATGTTGGCTGCAGCGCTCAGGTCCGCTGCTGGCTCTGCGCTGTAGGAGCATCCTGTGCAGGCTGAGATCACTGCCGAGAGCGGTAGGCCTGCAAGCGTGCCAGCAGTTTCAGTGAGACGGTTGCCGTACTCGGCGAGCCGTTCTTCAAGGCTGCCGGAAACGATGGGGAGCCGAGTGACATAGGTGTTGATGTCGTCCGGCAGCAATCGCTTAAGTTCGGGTTCCACCGTGGGATTGACTGGTGGGACGATCACTCCAATGGAGAGTGGATTCACCTTGAAACCTTCCTCTTGTGCGCGGGAAAGACACCCGAAGTTGTTCGTCTTGTGAATACGACGTTCGCGCTATGCGAACATAGCCTGACGTTCTTGAGCATGTCAAGAAACGTCATTAGGTACGGGATCGGGCTCGGCTGTCGCGGGCAAGGCAGCGTGGGGAGCCGAATCGACCACAGTTGAAACAAGGTTGGACGGAGCGTTGTTGACGGTGAGCTTGTAGACATCCGATCGGTTGTAGTGTCCGGCGACATCGAGAACAAGTCGCGCTCTCACACACAGGCCAGGGTCAGCATCGGCGTACAGTATTCCCTCGTCATTCCCCGGCATCGGTCCGGCAATAATTTGGCCGAATGGATTGACGATGCATGCTCCTCCATTCTTTGCTGGGTCGCGAAGGAACTCGTCGTCGGCGGCGTCCAGCGCAATCTCGGCAATCATCTCGTTCGAGTTGACTCCACTTGGACTCACCACGTAGCAACCGAGCATGTGCGCAGTGCCTCGCGACACCATGTGGCTAATGTCACGCACCCCGCCATGAGAGCTTGGCGACACGTGGGCTGGCCAGCTGGCCACATGAACGACTGGATAGGCCGCAGCAATCATTGCCAGGGCAAGCGGATTCGAATTCTCACCGCAGACGAGGGCGCTGACCTCTCCAACGTTTGTGGGAAATGTTCGTTGCGTTTCCGGGCGTCCTGGCGAGTGCACCATTCGCTCGGTCATGGTGGCGACCAGCTTCTGATGCTTGCCGACAATTTCGCCAGATTCGTCAATGATTAACTGGGTGTTGTACATGGTGCCGGTGCTGTCTGGCATCTTTTCGGTCAGCCCCATCACGACGATGGTGTTGGCTTGTGCAGCTGCGCGGCATAGCGCGCTCACTGCGTCGCTCGGAATCTCGATCGCCTCGTTAAACAACTTCACTGCTAGTCGGAGGCTACGTGGGCTGCCGGCAGGCGTGTAGTGAAACCACGAAGGATGGCCAGGAATGAAATTTTCCGGGAACGCGACCAGGTCAGCGCCTGCTGCACCCGCTTCAGCAATGAGGACGCAAGCTTTGGCAACGCTGGCATCCCGATCCAACCAAACCGATGACGCCTGAACAGCGGCCAACCGCAGGGGCGACGACGCCTCCACTAGTTCGCCCGCTTGTACGCATCGATGACTCGAGCTGGCATGCGCCCGCGTGAAGCTACTTCATAACCGTTGTCCTTAGCCCACGCCCGCACTTCAGCGAGCTTCAACGACTGAGCGGCGTTGGACCGGTTGGGTCGCGACGGGCTGCGGCGAACCACGCGAGCATGCTCGACATAGAGAGCGATCGCGGCGCGCAACTCGCTTGCGTGCTTCACTCCCAGATCAATTTCGAAACTCTTGCCGTCGAGGCCAAAACTGACCGTCTCGCCATCGCCATCCGCCAGAATCTGGCCATCGAGATCGTCAATGAGCTGGTACGTCACTCGTCTTGCCACGCCAGGCCCCCCCAGCCGCTCACGAGCTCATCGCTGTGCATCACTTCGCAAAAGTAGAACTCCAGGTTGGCGATCGCGGATAGCGCCAAATCCTTTCTGGTCCACCCGACGAGATCACTCGACATAGTGACGGAATAGTCGGCCATGTACGCATCTCGAATCGTGGAATCGACACAGACATTCGCAGCGGTTCCGCACACCACGACGTGGTCGCGCTCCTGCGCCCGCAGAAGGTTGTGCAGTGGTGTACCGACGAACGCGCTGTAGCGAGATTTTTCGATGATCGGGTCGCCAGGTGCTGGGATGAGGCCGTCAACCAGCTCCGTGCCCCAGGTTCCCGCCTTGCAGACGGTCAAAACGTCTCGATTCATAGTCTGCGCTTGTCGTCTTCGTGCAGCCGAGACCAATTCCTCGCGGTTGGATTGGCGCACCCACACGATGAGGCAGCCAAGGGCCCGCGCGCTATCGAGAAACCGCGGCAGTCTGGATGCCACGCTCACATTTGCCGAAATGTCTGATCCCAGAGCGGCCATCGCACCATTAGGGGAGCAAAAATCATTTTGCATGTCCACGACGATAATCGCCGTTCGCGAAGCGGATGGAGGCATTAATTACCTTTTTTTGTGTCCCAAAAGAATGCCGATAGGATGGTATTTATTGCGCCAAATCTGAACATTAACTAGACCATTCAGGAGATCGAAGAATGAGCAAGACTGATGAACTCAAAGAAGACAAGCATTCTCACAGATCCCTGCAGGGCAAGGTTATCATCGTGACTGGCGCGGCGCAGGGTCTTGGGCGGAATACCGCGCTTTATCTTGCGCGACAGGGCGCCACAATCGTTGCCATGGATCGACAGCCGGTGGAGGCAATCCTCGCCGAAATTACGGCGATCGGCGGAACAAGTCTTGGTGTGCGTGTCGATGTTTCTGATGCAACGGAAGTGGAAGACACGTTCAAAGCCGCGATCGCCGAGTTTGGTCGAATTGATGTGCTTATAAATGGCGCAGCTCTTTTTACGACGCTGGAACACCAGTCATTCTTTGACATTGATCCAGATGAATGGGATCGTGTATTTGCGGTCAACACGAAGTCAGTATTTCTGTGCTCGCGGGCTGCTGCCCGCCAAATGATTGTGCAACGATCTGGTTCGATCATTAACATCGCCTCGAACGTGGTCAGCTATGGAATGGCGAACCTGTTGCACTACGTGTCGTCGAAGGCAGCGGTTATCGGGATCACCCGAAGTACTGCCAGGGAACTCGGTGAGTTCAGCATCCGAGTGAACGCGGTGTCGCCTGGATTCGTCACCACCGAAATTACAGCTGCGTATCGATCCGAAGAATACCGAAGGGGTGTGGTTGCAACTCAGTGCATCGAAGAGCCCATTCAGCCGGATGATATTTCGGCTGTTCTCTCATTCCTTGCCTCAGACGAGTCTCATCTGATTACCGGGCAAACGCTGATTGTGAATGGCGGAAGCCACATGGGTCCTGCATGATCGGTTGACGGCAGATGAACTCAGGTCATGAGCAACGAAGAATCACTGGCCGTCCGCCTTTCGCTGTGCCATGTCGCGCATTGCGACGCCCAGGCAAAATGCGAGTGCCAAAGCGATTGCTACGAAAGACACGGTGATGGCTGCAGGCCAGCCGAACTCGGCCCGCACCCAGAAGGCAATTGCGGTAATGACGCCAAGTCCGATCGCGGAACCGATTCGTTGGCCAGTCTGGAGGATCCCTCCAGTGCTTCCGGCATAGTGAAGCGGAGCGTCTGAAAGGGTAAGTGTTTGATTCGGACTGATCACTGAGCCCTGGGCGATCCCGATGAGCGTGAGCGTTGCGAGGAGCCACCACTCACTGGCCAGCCCATTCGCTTGCAATTGAATTACGACGATGCTGAGAAGCACACCCGTCATCGCGATCACAATTCCTGCTGTGACGATTCGGCGACCAAATCTGGTCACGTGGCGCCCGGTCCACCTGGCGGTGAGAGTGGCACCGAGTGCACTCGGCAGCCCGATCAGACCCGCCTCGAATGGCGAACGATCAAGTTCCTGAAGCATGTACAAAGCAACAAGTACCCAAATGCTGGTGATCGCAAAGAAATACACGGTGGCAAGCGTTACGCCATTGGTGAAGCGTCTGCTCTTAAACATGTCCAGGTCGACAATTGGAGTACGCCCGATCCTGCGGTATCTGCGCTCCCAGTACAGCCAAAGGATTATGGCGCCGCAACCAGCCGGCAACATCGAGATGGTCCACAAAGTGACCGGCTTAGTCACGAACGGCAACAGGATGCCAAGAATGGCAATGCCAAGCAGGGCGATGCCGACTGGGTCGAGATCAAGACGGGTACTACTCGTTCGCGTTGTCGATTCTGAAAGGCTCGATCGCCGAGTGTAAAGCGGTTTTGGGAACCACTTGATGGCCAGAACGATGGCGACGACACTGACCGGAACATTCACAAAGAATGTCCAACGCCACCCCTCGAGCTCCCCAGCAATGGCGACGATAGCACCGCCAATCAAGGGGCCAATACCCATGGACAACCCAACTACGCTCCCGTAAAGGCCGAAGGCACGAGCACGATCCTGTCCCCGGAAGTGGTGTTGGATCATCCCGATGATCTGCGGGCTAAGAATTCCTGACCCGAGTCCTTGCGCTAAGCGTGCGGCATTGAGCACTGAGACGTCGACCGCTAGTCCAGCAACTACCGACGATGCAGCGAATACTGCGATGCCGAAGATGTACAGGCTGCCGCGTCCAAGAACGTCACCGGCTCGACCCGCCGAAACCAAGACAATTCCGAAGGTCAAGGCGTAACCGGCCAGTACCCATTGCAGGTCAGAGTCCGACGCGGCCAGACTATTTTTGATGGACGGCAACGCCACGTTGATAATGCTGATGCCGATCAGGCTCATACTGACCGTCACCAACAGAACAGCAAGAATCTTGCGGCGACTCGACTCAGAAACTACTGAATCAGACCGCCCGTCGACAGCCATCTCGGTGTGCGGATCAGTCTTGCCGCTAGTTGGCTGTTCCGAGCTTGAACTCTGAAGAAATCCCTGGGTTTAGTGACGTCCAGACCGACTTGGGGCGGGTGTAAAGCCGTGCCGCCTCCGTGCCATTCTCGCGCCCATAGCCAGAAGATGCGACGCCGCCGAACGGCACGAGCTCAGAAAGGACTCTGTAGGTATTTATCCAGACTGTGCCAGCCTGAATCTCGCGGGCGATACCGTGTGCTCGCGAAATATCACTAGTCCACACTCCAGCTGCGAGCCCAAATTCGGTCGAATTCGCCAATGCGATGGCATCGTCGTCAGTGGTGAATTTCGTGACTGCGAGCACAGGCCCAAACACTTCCTCGCGAAGGACGCGAGCGTCAGGGTCGAGGTCGTCAAATATCGTGGGGGGAACATAGAACCCACCCAGCAGAGCTGGGTCGGTGGGGAGCTTCGACTGAGCGACTATCCGGCCGACCGACTTGGACTCCTCGATGAACGCCAGCGTCTTGTCCCTCTGAAGCGAAGTGATCTGCGGTCCGAGGTCGGTTGTGGGTTCAAGTGGGTTGCCCACGACAAAATTATTGACGCGCTCGGAAAGGCGCTCAACCACCTCCCCGTGAATGGAGTCGTGAACGACCAGACGCGAGCCAGCTATGCACATCTGCCCACATGATGCGAACACACCCAGTGAAATTGCTTCGATGGCTTGATCGAGGTCTGCATCGGGGAATACGAGCTGCGGTGACTTGCCCCCAAGTTCCAAGGCGACAGGAGTCAGATTGTCGGCTGCGCTTCTGGCAATTGCCTTTCCCGTTGCGTCACTGCCGGTGAAGACGATCAGGTCTATGTTTGAACTCGCGACGATCGCCGAGCCGGCCTCCCGGCCGCCAACGATAACTTGCACAAGATCTTTTGGCACGCCCGCGGTCTCCAAGAGCTCTGCGAGGAGAATTGCTGTCAGCGGTGTTTCCTCAGCTGGCTTCAGTACGCAAGCATTGCCAAACGCCAGCGCCGGTGCAATCTTCTTGGCCGCAAAAAAGAATGGAACGTTCCACGGAATGATTCCCGCGACTACCCCAAAGGGTTCGGCCAGGGTGTACACAAGATGATCGCGATCGACCGGAATGGTTTCGCCAACCACCTTGTCGGCCCAGCCAGCGTAATAGCGAAATGCTCCGGCCGCGCGGAGTACTTCCCGCTTTGTATCTGATCGAATCTTTCCAGTATTGCGACTCTCCAGCTCGGAAATTTCGTCGGCGCGACGTTCGATTTCGTCAGCAACTCGCCCAAGCACCCGGCCACGGTCAGTGCCGGTTCGGTGTGCCCAGGCGGGCTGAGCTGCTTTGGCAGCCAAAATACGTGACTCTACCTGGCGCGCGCTCTCAGGCTCCAAGTGAGAGAGCGATGAACCGTCGATCGGCGATACGACGTGAATCATGATCATTCCTTTCAGAGTGCTCGTCCGGTCGCTATTGCGACCGGACGAGCCATCGAGAGTGAATCGCTGGATGCTGGATACAGCGAACTGGTCGCTACATCTTTCGTGCGTCGTCCAAGTACTTCTGGTAGATGAGCTTGTCAACGGGAAGGGCCGACTTGACGACCCCGGCCTCAACCAACAGGTCTTGTCCGGACTTCCATGTTGCCTCGTCGAGCTGCAGCAGGTTGTCCATTCCAGCCGACGTCCATCCGTCGACCAAGATCGGCATGCTGGCGAGAGTGGATTCGGTGTCGACATCTGGCGCGTACACCTGAAGGTCCTTGATGACCTGTTCCCAGTTTGCCTCATCTGCAGCGAAGGTCATCGCCTTGAGCACTCCGGCCAAGAACCGCGCCGGCATGTCAGACCCGGAGTCGATCGTCGCCTGTGACACGTTGTACGTGTCCGACGGGATCTTGGCGAATTCGTCAGTGTTGAAGTAGTACAGCTCGCCGAGTTCGTCGTTGATTTGACGGCGGTCAGTGTCCACCGAGATCCAAGCGTCGATCTGTCCGTTCTTTGCGAGCTCGAAAGCTGCGGTCCCGACCCCGGTGATAGGACGCGTTACCGACTTCAGGTCGACTCCTGATCCGATGAGCATGATGTCAAGAAGGTTCTCGGTCGACCCCCCAGCGGACACGACGCCAACCGTCTTGCCAGCGAGTTCCTTGGGGTTTTTGATCGGCTTGCTCGCAAGGGAGCAAACATCGAATTGTGACTTCTGGCGAACAGTTCCAATTGTTCGCAGTGGTGCGCCCTCGTTAGAGGCGGCCACGATCGCGTTGATTGCTGAAGTCCGAGAAATGTCGACACTGCCGCCGAGAACGGCCTGGATGGCAGGCGCTGTGCCCTGTCCGCCCTTGATGTCCAAGGCAAAATTCAAATCTTTGAAATAGCCGCGCTCCTGGGCGACCAGCACCTCGACGAAGCTCAGGTTCAGGCCGAAGGCCGTCATGTATCGACCGGTCACCGGGTCCAAGGCGCCCGAGGAGGCCGGGGTAAGCGGCTCGGTTGAGTCGGTTGAGCAGCCGGAAAGGAGCAGCGTTGCTCCCGCACCGGTTGCGATCAAAGTGGCCACTCCAGCACCGCCGCTCAGGAATGAACGTCGGGACAATGGTCCCATCGTGGTGGACATGTTGGGCTTGTTCATTATTCCTCCTGGTTGTGTAGCGAGATGTGACGAAACTGCGAAACTTCGCGACTAGCGCGTCTGTACCGATTCGTGCCATGGAATGAGTAGCCGTCGAGTGCTGGTCACGATTGTGTACAGCGCAAAGCCGAACAGCGTCATGATGACTATCGCGCCGTAGAGCTTGTCGATCTGAAGAGCATTTTGAAGGTCAATCGCGTATCGGCCGAGACCCTTATCGCCACCGAGGTATTCGCCGACGATTGCGCCAACAGTTGCCTGCACGACCGCGAGCTCCATGCCGGCAAGGATGTACGCCATGGTGTGTGGGAGCTCCACCTTCCAAAAACGCTCAAACTTGTTTGACTTGAGAGAGGTCATGAGGTCGTGCATCGAGCCCGGCACGGAGCGCACTCCCAGAGCGGTGTTGATGAGCAGCGGGAAGAACGCCAGCAAGGCGGCGATGAGAATTTTGGATTCCGCACCGAAGCCGAGCCACAGCAAAAACAGTGGCACGAGCGCAACTTTGGGTATGACCTGAGTTGCAACAACGAATGGGCGGGAGATTTTTTCAAAGACGGGGGATTTGCCGATCGCAAATCCGAGCCCGACTCCCACAATGATCGCGAAGAACAGACCAGCCATTACTTCATAGAACGTGGTCCAAATGTGGTTCTGCCAGACAAACGGATCGGTGATCTGTACGAGAAAGGCTGCGCCAACTGCCTCCGGTGGTGGCAGGACGTACTTGGATACACCGCTGGTTTCTGAGTAGATCTTCCATGCAACTAAGAGCACCACCACGAGCGCTGGCGTCGAGATGAGGGGGAGTAAGGGGCTCGCCGCCCAGCGCTGGCGCCAAGTTCGCTTTGGCGCTTGTGCCAAGATCTGCTCGTCCGAAAGTTGATTTGACTCAGTGCCGACTGGGAAGGCGATGTCTCGTTCGTGGTTGACGGTCATGCGTTTGCTCCCATTGCGACGGGGCGCTGAACAGCGCCGATCTGTTCCCTAAGCTCTGCTGCCAGCGCGCGGAACTCGTCTGAGTCACCCATCTCGATTGTTCGGGGGCGAGGCAGATCGACCTTTGTTATGGAGTGGATGTGGCCAGGATTCATCCCCATCATCACGATCCGATCGGCCAGGAAGATCGCTTCGGGGACAGAGTGAGTGACGAACACGACAGTCTTTCGGTTCTCCAACCAGATGCGTTGGAGTTCGATGTTCATCATGTCGCGGGTTTGTGCGTCGAGTGCGCCAAACGGTTCGTCCATCAAAAGCACCTGTGGATCGTGAACGAGTGCCCGCGCGATAGAAACCCTCTGGCGCATTCCGCCGGAAAGCTGTTGTGGGGCCTTTCGTTCAGCGCTGGACAAATTGACCAAGGCAAGCATTTCGCGCACCTTCGCCATGCGGTCCTTCTTCGGTACTCCAGCAAGCTCGAGTGGAAGGGCGACGTTCTCGGCAGAGGTGCGCCAAGGCATGAGAGTTGCTTCCTGAAAGACAAAGCCGATTGTGCTTTCGGCCGAGCCCTCTGAGGGGGACTCGATGGTCACGGTGCCTACTGTCGCGCCCTCGAGCTGGCCCATGATCCTCAGGAGCGTCGTCTTTCCGCAGCCGGACGGACCGAGCAGCACAACAAATTCGCCCTCTGCAACGTCCAACGACACCTCGCGAAGTGCCATGACGCGTTCTTCGGTTCGGCTTGTGAACACCTTGCTGACGTTCCTGACGGTGATTGCGCCCATTCGACCAGTACCTCTTCCTTGACATCCTTGTCACGCCTGCAACTCACGGCAGGAGCACATTTGTTCAATGTTCCGCTGACCGTTCCATTTCCTTTTGGGACAGTGCCACCTGAGACTGACATAGACCGAAGCGTTGGTCAAGCATACCGCACAACATCGTCATGATTTCGAAATAGTTTGAGGATTCTACGTCAGTCTGCTCGACGAAATCGGCCCTTGGAGATCGTTTCTCTGCGCGGAACAATGAACAAATCAAATCGACTTCCCGTGATTGTGGCCGTCGCTCACGTCAAGCAGAGCGCGGTTCGCGCACCGGTGAGTGCGCAAGTGCCTAAATCCGCTGCCGACTGCGGCGAGTTTCGTGGCACGGTGATTGCAATGTATACAAATTGAGGATAATTTGGGGGACAATTCCAGCAAAGGCCAATTTTGCTTGGCTTTATGTATACAGATCGGAGAGGTGTGCGGGCAAGCGATAGAGCGTATGCGACTCTCCGTGCGCAAATAATGGATTGGACTCTTCCGCCGGGGACGGTGCTCGGGGAGGTTGATCAAGCGAGTCGACTTGGAGTCTCGCGAACCCCGCTTCGCGAAGCGCTTTCTCGCTTGACTGCTGACGGTCTCGTTGCGACTCAGGCCGGGCACGGCCTGGTGGTGACCGATATCTCAACGGAGAACATTCGTGAGCTGTTTGAAGTGAGGCGCGCACTTGAAGAGTCGGCAGCGCAGCTTGCTGCAGAACGAGGTTCGGCTGAGACGTTTGAAGCGCTTGAACGCGAGTTCCTCGCTGTCGCGGGCGTGCTGGAGGATGGCGATCCACGAAGGAGCGCGTACTACGATCTGGTGCGCCGTTTTGACGACGCGCTCGATGACGCTGTCGGGAATCCATACCTTGTTGCGGCAATGACGAGTCTTCGCACGCACCTATCGAGAATAAGGCGGCACTTCATTGACGATGAGGACCGATTGCGCGACGCCGCGCGAGAGCACCTCACGATTGTGCAGGCGATCCTGGCACGGGATTCACAGCTTGCTGCACATGCGACGCATGTGCATTTGCACCACGCCATGCGGAGCGCGTTGAAAGCGTCATGACAGCGCGACACATGGCAGTTACAAGGGAAGTTAGGAGACACCATGAACACCCACGAAGTACGCGTACATAAGAGCGAAGAGAACCTCGCCCGCGAAAACCAGCTCGCCTGGAAGCTCGCAGAGGTTGCCACCGACCCCGTCGCCGTGACGGACGACGTCACCGACATGGTCATCAACCGCATGATCGACAACGCGGCTGTTGCCACCGCATCCCTCACCCGTGCGCCAGTCGTCGCCGCGCGCAGCCAGGCCTCAGCACACCCTGTGTCTGTCGGCGGCAGCGGGGCCACGATTTTCGGCAAGACCCTCGACCGCCGGTTCAGCCCGGAGTGGGCAGCCTTGGTGAACGGGGTCGCCGTGCGCGAGCTCGACTACCACGACACCTTCCTCGCCGCAGAGTACTCACACCCGGGCGACAACATCCCGCCGATCCTCGCCGTCGCCCAGCACAAGGGACTCACCGGCGCCGAGCTGGTGCGCGGCATCGTCACCGGTTACGAAATCCAGATCGACCTCGTCAAAGCGATCAGCCTTCACGCGCACAAGATCGACCATGTCGCCCACCTCGGCCCATCGGCCGCCGCCGGCATCGGCGCGCTGCTCGGCCTAGACACCGAGACCATCTTCCAGGCCATCGGCCACGCACTACACACCACAACGGCGACCCGCCAGTCGCGCAAGGGCGAAATCTCCAGCTGGAAAGCCCACGCACCGGCGTTCGCAGGCAAGATGGCGGTCGAAGCCGTCGACCGGGCCATGCGCGGCCAGACCAGCCCCACCCCGATTTACGAGGGCGAGGATGGCGTGATCGCCTGGCTACTGGACGGCCCGAACGGCCGCTACGAGGTTCCGCTCCCCGCCCATGGTGATGCCAAGCGCGCGATCCTGGATAGCTACACCAAGGAACACTCGGCCGAGTATCAGGCGCAAGCATTGATCGACCTGGCGCGCAAGCTGCACCGGGAGCACCCAGAGTTGACCGCCGACAGCATCGAAAGCATCGTCATCCACACCAGCCACCACACGCACAACGTGATCGGCTCCGGCGCAAACGACCCGCGAAACGCTCGACCACTCGATCCCGTACATCTTCACTGTCGCGCTGCAGGACGGCGAATGGCACCATGAGCGCAGCTACGCACCGGAGCGCGCCAACCGCCCGGACACCGTCGCCCTGTGGAATAATGTCACCACGCAGGAAGACCCGGAGTGGACTCGTCGCCACCACTCGATCGACCCGGCAGAGAAAGCCTTCGGGGGCCGCGTGGAGATCACGATGAAGGATGGCTCCACAATCATCGAAGAAATCGCCGTCGCCCATCCGCTCGGCGCCAGGCCGTTCGCGCGCGAACAGTACGTGGCCAAGTTCCGCACGCTCGCCGAGCACGTGCTCGAGGCGGAAGAAATCGAGCGCTTCCTCACCCTCGTGCAGCGACTGCCTGAGCTCACCGCAGACGAACTCGGCGACCGCCCTGTTCAATATTCGAGTTCGATTCTCCTCGCCAACTTGGCGGGATCGGGAGGATTCGTAGCCGGCTTGCCAATTTCGATGTCGTCGATCTTGCTGAGCTCAGTTTTAAGAATCAGGTCGCCTTTGACCATGTCCCAGCGGACGGATGTGCGGCCGTTCGGGCGTATTTCGAGGAAGCCCGCGTCAAAGGCGCGATCGACAAAGGTCGATAAGCAAATACCGTTGGTGGGGTCGGTGCGAATATCCTCGTCATCGCTCCAGGGGACGATATGGGATGCCACCAAGAACTCGCGTGTGCTGATGCCTGTTACGGCGCACTCTCCGCTGTAGTTCTTCTTCACGGCTTTCGAGAAGACGCGCTGGGCGCTTCCGCGAACCTTCGTCATTCCGGTCTGATCCTCGACGCGGTACACCCCTAAATCGAAGTCCCTTTGGATCGCAGTAGTCAGCTTTGGGTCAGAGCCTGCAGCCTCGGCTAGTTGGTCGTCTTGGACTCTGCGAACGATTATGGGCTCAAACGTGAAACCGCCGTCACCATCGAAGTGAATTGTGTCAGCTACGCGTCGATGTACCCATTTAGTTTTGTCTGAAAATTCCGGCTCACCCTTGAAAACTCCAAAGAATTCGTAATAGCTCGGCCCCGGCTGCGACTTCATGTGGCCGAAGGTGATCACGTATTCCCGGAGTTGCTTTGACTCCATCACATCTGCGTACTCACCCCCGGGCACAGACAGCATGGTGATCGTGTCGCCGTTCTCGGAGAGCGAGTTGTCCCAGTCCTTGTTCTTATACATTTTCGGGAACCAGACCTCGGTGAATTCATCAAGCCGGATGGTCGCGCTTTGGTGGCCCTTGTAGTCGCGCCCGAAGAGCTTCGCTACTTGTACATGGGTATTAAACGGGACGTGGTCATTCACCGAAAGACTGCCGCGCTCAATTAGCTCATCGAGCCAGGTGATGTCGGTGTCGGCTTTGGAATCCTTGCGGCGCCGGATCGTTACTTGCGGAGTGAGTGTTGGCCGGCCCCCGTCTGCCGGGAGATCAGTGGCATAGCGCTGATAGCAAAGCAGCCTGTGCTCAGCGGCCAGCTGATCGGGGTCAGTAGGGATAGTTGCCGGCACGAACTTGGGAGCGTCTTCGTATCCGGTCCCGATAGTTCCATCGGTGTGCACGCAGAGCGAGGTCAGCGGAGGTTCCTCGGCGTCAACCGCTCGCTGGGCCACGATCTCCAGGACCTTGCCGATCCAGTTCATGATCAATTGATTCGTTTTGACGCCTGTGACGACTTGAACATCCAAAGCGAGCTCCTTGTAGCCGATCGTGGAGTTATATCCATGAGCGACCTCTTTGAGTTTCTCGTACGCTACAGACGCCCAGAGTTCGAGCGAAACGGAGCGGGCAATCTCAGTGCCATCAGAGCGGTAATCCATGGGCCCAGTATGGCCTTAAGCGCCCGCAGCAGGGGTGCGGCAACGCTGGACGCCGCGAACAGATCTTGGACGTGAGGCGGAGTCAGCACTTTCTGGGCTGAGCGGGCATATGGACAGCCGTTCAGCATGATTCGACGGCGGAGCCCCACACCCAAGCCCGGTGAGACTCACCGCTGATCGTGTTCCATTCGATCGCGACAGCACGTTCAGTCCAGGCCACGGCTCTCGCATCCACATTTACCGCGCCAGCAGAGTATCGAACCCAGGCTCTAACGGGGCGTGGGTTTCTTGTGCGCGTCAGGTCGAAGCGGCTCAGTTCCAGCTCTTCGTCACTCAGAGAGTGCGGCACGCTCGACGCCATGATGCGCGAGTCAATTCCTGCATCCATTCGTGCGTCGACTTGACGTGCGTATCGTTTGTTGCTGCCCACGAGATCACACTAGGTCCGGCCGCTGACGACCGTTCCAGCGATCCCGGCAAGAAAGCCCAAGTGCGGGCATAGTGGCTACCCACCTCGTTGAGGCTGTCATATCCGAAAGTTTCTTATTGTCGGGCTGAAACGATCGCAGTGGAGTCTGACGTGCTAGCCGACTACCCTGCAAGGGCCTTGCGTTCTAGTCAATGAGGATTAGATAAAAGGCGGTTGCCTCTACGAACTGGCATCGACGCAACTGATCGAGGGCGGTGGCGGCGCTCAGTCAGCAACGGGATTCAAATCTGCTGAAAATTCGGTCGTGCTCCGCTGTAACCTCAGCTAGTTCCGATCGAGCTTGACCCTCAGTCGTGAAAGGACTTGTTGAAATCGGGCTGGATCCTGGTTGATCCCAACTTGGTGCTTCACGTCCTACCGCTTCATTGAAAGCTCGTCTCGAAGCTGTCGCGGCCACCGCTTCATCGATGGTCGCGCGAAGCTCTATTATCTTGCTCTGTTGAAAAATGAGTCGTTCCTGAAGCCCGCTGCACTCAGCAGCGATTTGAGCCTGTTCGGCGGCCACCGCTTCTGTTTCCTTTTCTATGGATTGTGCGGTTGCCTCCATGACAATCAAGACCGCCAGAATCCCAATCGCGGTGGGTAACCAGATCCACTTTTTCCAGAATTCCCAACTGCGGCATCTTGCAGCCATAACCCATCCAGAGACTATTGCTATCAGGCCGGGCCCGTTTGCAGCCCCAAGTGTAACGATGTCGGCAAGCCGAGGAGTCGAGATGGCGAGCAGTTGCGCCAAGAGTGAGGCCCCGCCGACCACGAACATCGTCGCGACAAAGACCCTGGCTTTGTTAGGCGGACTCTGCGAATCTCCAGCAGATCGACCATTTGTGCTCGAAGGTCGGTCGACGGCCTCAGGCATCGAGGCCTCCCGATATTCCACGACGGAGGATGCCAGTGCCTGCGACTCTGCGACTTTCCCTCGCTTTAATTCTTAGCATTTCCTCAGAATAGGGTCT